>Ga0272441_10001034_pt1 | contig 59966 bp, 37 predicted proteins | sample SSMProp6N_FD_193582 | JGI IMG/M metagenome (GOLD analysis project Ga0272441, IMG submission 193582) | Marine sediment archaeal communities from Little Sippewissett salt marsh, Falmouth, MA, United States - SSM-Prop-6N | ecosystem: Environmental > Aquatic > Marine > Wetlands > Sediment ...
ACAGAAAGCTGTTCAGGCTGTATTGAGAATGCCAGTGTTTTGGTTTGTCCCGGATAGAGATGCACCCGTTGAAATCCCTGAAGAGACCAGATTGGAACAGGAACCGAGGCGGCAATATCCTTCACGTACAATTGCACCACTTCATCACCGGCTTTACATCCTGTATTATGCACCTGAACCGTGAGGGTCACTGACTCGCCCGTTTTTACATTCTCGGGAATCAATAAACGGTCGTATTCAAACTTTGTATAACTCAAACCATACCCGAATGCATAAAGCGGATCGCCCTGAAAATACCGGTAGGTATGACCGGCCATGGAATAATCCCTAAAAGGCGGCAGTTGGCTGACGGACCGGTAAAAGGTGACAGGCAGACGGCCTGCCGGATTGTAATCTCCAAAAAGCACATCGGCTACAGCCAGGCCTCCGGACTGTCCCGGATACCAGGCTTGAATAATTGCGGGCAGATATTCATGTGCCCAGTTCACGGCCATTGCGCTTCCGCTGTTAAGAATCAGCACCACGGGTGTGCCGGTCTTGTAAAGATCTTTTAACAATCTTTTCTGGACTTCCGGCAGATCAATTCGCGTCCGATCGCCGCCTTCAAAGCCTTCAAAAGGCACATCCATCTCTTCTCCTTCCAGGTCCGGAGAAATGCCTCCGGCAAAGAGAATCACGTCCGCTTTTTCTGCTAGCCTCAAAGCCCGTCCATGGGCCATTTCATCAGAGACAGCCCAGGCCAGATTGATAAAGGGAAACCGCATACCTCGTGTGTATTCCAGCCGGATCTGATATTTTTTGTTCGCTTCCAGATAGGTCTCTATTTGCTGCCGTTCGGGCCGGTCTTCAGTAAAGTAATCAATGATTTTTTTATTGTTCAGATATAACCGGATCCCCCGGATCCCAAACACTGAAAGGATATATTCCCCTGTCAGCTCCGGCGTGAGTGTGCCCGTCCATCGGATGGAAAATGTCTCATTCCCCAGATCAGGAAAACTGCTCCGACGCCACCAGTGATAATTCACTTCGGATTCCATGCGTTTGATCTCAGGTTCGCCGGAACAATCGGGACGGATAAAATATTCGGCTTGAAGTCCGGTTTCTCCCTTATACTGAAATACATTTTTGGGGATCGATTGAATCAAATCAAACTTGCCTGCCAGGTTGCATCCCTTTTCATGCACAACCGCGGTTTCACTTCCCACTTTTTTGCGGATACCATCGAGAATCGTTATTGGATTTGAAGGCGTGCCGTTATAATTTCCCAGCAGAACAGAAACCCGATCCGCATTCGGTCCAATGACCGCAAGCGTGTCCAGATTTCTGCTTAATGGTAAAAGTGTATGGTCATTTTTCAGCAAAACAAGTGACTCGCGTGCCGTTTTTAAAGCCAGTGCCTGATGCTCGGCACAGTCATTTTTTGAATATGGGATTCGTGTGTAAGGGACGCTTTCCTGAGGATCGAACATGCCCAGTTTCATTCGCGCAGTAAACAGCCGTGTCACTGCTGTATCCAGGTCTGCTTCTGAAATCAGCCCCAGGTCGACTGCTTCATCAAGCGCCTGATATGCCCATCCGCAGTTTAAATCGGTTCCCGACTTGACTGCCAGTGCAGCGGCTTTCGGCAGGGTCTCGACCAGATTGTGATTGGCATAAATATCATTCACGGCTCCGCAATCAGAAACCACGTAACCATCGAATCCCCAGAGTGTTCTTAATATTTTTTGCATCAGTGGCAGACTGCCGCAACAGGCTTTTCCCAATGTCCGGTTGTAGGCACACATAATGGAATATGCACCACCTTCTTTCACACAGGCTTCGAAAGCCGGTAAATACGTGTCGTATAGGGCACGTACAGATGTGATGGCATCAAATTCGTGACGTTCCGGTTCGGGACCACTGTGAACCACATAATGCTTGGGCGTTGCAATCACTTTAAAATATTGTGGATCATCCCCCTGCAATCCCTTGACAAATGCAACACCCAGCCGAGACGAGAGATAAGGATCTTCCCCATAGGTTTCCTGGCCGCGTCCCCAGCGAGGATCCCTGAATATATTGACATTCGGACTCCACATAGTCAGTCCATTATTTCTTCCTCCGTCACCATTGCGGACAAACTCATGGTGTTTGGCCCGCGCTTCCGTGGAAATCACATCTGAAAGTTGAAACATCAAGTCGGTATCCCAGGTCGCTGCCAGACCAATCGCCTGCGGAAATACCGTTGCGATACCAGCTCGGGCTACGCCGTGAAGACATTCACTCCACCAGTTATATGCTGGTATATCCAGGCGTGGAATGGCAGGAGCTCGATTGACCATTTGAGCGATTTTCTCTTCTGTTGTCATTCGGGAAACAAGGTCTTGAACTCGTTTTTCAACAGACAAGGCCGGATTTTTATAATCGGGGATTGCCTCGGTTTGCGCTATGAGAATCTGAACCATGCTGATAACCATTAATACAAAAAACGATGATTTTCTGAATCTCATCCGATTTGCCTCCATATAACTAATATGTTTATTGAATTCCATGCGTATTATCAACATACTTGACTGTCATCAATCCCCGGCACCTGACAAAGATGTTCCCGGGTAACTTCTAAAAGCTGCCTGTGAACATGCGGATTTGCCGCCAATATATTTCCGCTGTTCAGACAGGTATTGCCGCCTGTAAAGTCTGATACGATCCCTCCCGCCTCTCGGGTCAGCAGGATGCCCGCGCCGATATCATAGGACCGCAGGTGCATTTCCCAGAATCCGTCCAGTCGGCCGCATGCCACATAAGAAAGATCAATGGCGGCGGATCCCATCCGACGCATACCTGCAGCTTCGAAAAACATCTGATGAAAAGTTTTTATATAGTTGTCAATATACGGTTTGGAGCGCCAGGGAAATCCGGTACCCAGCATGGCTTTATCCAGGGATCTTGTCTGGCTTACACGGATCGGTTGTCCATTAAGGAACGCGCCCTTTCCCGATTCCGCATAGAAAAGTTCATTGCTTTCCACATGATAAACAACGCCGGCGACTAGCTGATTTTTCTTTTTTACGGCAATTGAAACCGAGTATACAGGAATGCCATGTACATAATTTGCGGTACCGTCCAATGGATCGATCAGCCAGAGATAATCTGAATCCTGGGCGTCCAGGCCCGATTCCTCCGCGTAGATGCGATGATCCGGATAGGTTTCCTTAATGGCGTTGATAATGAACGCTTCCGAGGCGTGGTCCATAGTGGTCACATAATCTCCGTACCCTTTCATGGACACATCGCCGGATCTGAGGCGGCCGAATCCTTCGCGGAGTAATTCCCCGGCTTCTACGGCTGTTTTTCTGGATTTTTCCAGCAGCTGATGGCTGCTTTCCATGGACTCCTGCACTGAAACACCACTTTCAATTTATTATATAAACAAAAAGATATCCTCTGTTACCGCTTATTTTCCGGCAAGCTGGATCACAGTATTTAAACCGAACGCCATAATTGAAGTATCTCCTGTAAGCTTGTCTTCACGCTTGCCGAATTCCAGATACAGTCCGCCCCGGACGGTTCGACTGAAAGTATAGCTCATCTGCGGTTTAAGAGACCAGTTCGATGTAGCACGTGTTTCCACCCATTTTTCTTCCTTCTTGATTTCCGTAGAATTACTACTGCTTGAAAAACTCATGGAAAAATCAACGGTGTTCTCCAGCTTTTTACCCTTCAGAAACGGCAGCTTGAATCCGCCTCGTTTTTGATATTTCATAGATATGTTCACCGTTCCCGATAAATTTTTGGTCTCACCGGTACCCACGCTTTTCTGCTCTTTAATACTTTCCGTTGTATTGTATTGTACGGTGGTGCTTAATCCGTTTTTCAAAGACAAATTAACACCGATCAATGGCCGGAAGTCTTTCGATATCGTGACTGCAGAAGTATCCCCATTATTGATACTGAGATTCTTTTGTCCGGAAAAACCATGGTTCAATGACGCGGATTTGATTACTTTATTAATCAGAGGAAGCTTCTCCAGTCCGCGCCAATTCAATGTCCAATTCGGAAATGGAATGGATGAATTTCCGGTCTTCAGTACAGATTCTGTAATGGATTTGGTTTCCTGAGTGCTGACATTTCGGTTATTGGACAAATTGTAATCCAGCTTGGCTGTAATCTGGCTGGTAATTTGAAATCCGGAGCGGACCGACCATCGTGAATCATCACCGAACGTTGCAGGCTGTGTCACATTTTCAGAAATATTGACTTTCGGATCTTGTGACATGTCAAACCGGTATCCAAGTGAAGGCATTCCCAGAATACCATTGTGATTGGCTCTGCGAGACGTATTATAAGAAACAGAGACAGGCTCGATGCGTTCGAGAACCTTGCCCCCGTAACTGACAACTTTTAATAGCGGAAACGGTTTCTTCTCCTTTTCTTTTTCTTCTTCCTGCTTATCATCACTGCTTTTCTTTTGCGTATTCCGATCGTCGGGTCTCGGTCTCCTTCGCGAAGAACGCGTAGTCGACCGCCTGCTTCGTTTTCTGCTAAAAGACTGAATCATCTTCTTGATATCCAGATTCCCGCTCACCGAAACGGACGCATTTTTGTTGCAGCTTTGACTGGTGCCTGTGCCCCGTTTCAGCATCTCAAGATTGTTGGACCAACGGTAAGATACATTGTATTTAAAATTGGGTCTGAGCCAGGATGCAAGAGAAGGATTGAACGTGGCGCTGGCCGAATGATCCTTAGCCGTTAGTTCACCCGGCTCCATTGTAGACAATACTTCGTTCCACGCAGATTGATGAAACCTAAGATCGCTGTTTTGGCTCCAGTTATAAGAGAAATTCACAGATTTGAATGGCTGATACGATGTTGAAAACGTTTGACTATAGGTTTTGGTGGTATCCTGGGTGACCAGACTGTCTCTCGTGGTTGATTCTTTGGTGGAATGAACAGCCCGGACATCAAAATTCACATTGGAAGGTAAATAATAAAGTTTCAACCCCGAAACCGGTTTAACCAGTTTTTTCTGACCCAGCCATTTCAAGGGTTCGACATATTTTTGGCTGCTGAAATTCAGCTTGTACCCGGCAGATGCTTGATAGCCGATGTTTTCACTTTCTCTGATTTGCGAGCTGCTGGCTTGGCTTTTTGAAACACTGAACCTGCCGCTGATTGGATCAACTAAATATCTCACCAAAAAATTCCGGGAACTGGTGCGTTTGCTGATCGATGTGCTGAATCCAGTGCTTTTACTCTTGTTTCGAATTTCTTCTTTTTGGGCCGGTGTCAGCAATTCACTGAAAATATCGCTTCCTGATTTAAATTTGGGCAGGGATTCACTTTTTCTTTCGTTATAGGTTATCGGAAGACTGACCCCCCAGCTCGACGGTAAAAACCGATGCAGATTAAAACTGGCACTCCAGTTATAATCATCACTTGTCGCCCCCTGGCCGAACCGCTCATTGACAGTATGAAAATCTGAATCTTTGTGATTAACTTCTCCATTTATCCGGAACAGGTCGCCGATGGCGACATCGCCTTTCATCCGGTAGGCCATCCCCCGATCTTTACGCACATTCGATACACGTAACTCATTCAGCCAGATCTCATCATTGAAATATCCGTCGCCATTATTTTTTACACCGACCCGAATCCAGGCAATGCGCGTCAGGGTTGGTTGTCCCACAATTCGTACAAGATGCCCGTTATTTAAAATCTTGGGTTCCGGAAGCGAATCCAAATCGAAAAGTTGCATATCGTTCTTCCATCGGCTCAGTGAATCCAGATTCACTTCAATGGAATTCCGTTTCAGTTCATCATCCCAGCCGGAATACACCCGGGGGATCTCAATTTCATAATAATTTTTCTTTTCGGATCCTTTATCCGAACCAAGACGCAGAATGAATGCAACGGAATCCGCTTCACTCAATTGATGATCCGTACCTCCGCCGTGTGTATACATTTTCAGCACCTTGTAATCCAGAATACTCACTTCGGGCATCATAATTTTTTCCGCCCAGGCAGAGGTGCCCGGGGCCAGACCATTGAGTGTCAGCACGAGAGACTGCTCTTTGGATTTGATTTTATAAACAGGATCTTCTACGCCGGATACACCTTCGGGGGCAACATAATCTGGATTATCATGATTGTTAATCACACTGACTGTGAGTGTCGAATCATCTTCAGCATTGCTGGTATCCTGACCAAATACAACACCGCGTAATTTCCATTCATTACCGGTTAGACTGATTTCGGCAATTCTCACCTTAACATAATCTTGATCGATTTCTTTGGGATTCACACCATCAAGCCATATTCGAATATATTCAATAGAAGTCCAGTCTGGATTTCCCACAGTTTCGTAATCATTTAATGGAATTCGGTAAAGATACCAGCCATGGTTGCTCTCACCGCCTCCGGCCATATATTCTCTTTCCGGTAAAGAAATGCTGTATCGAAAATAATCATTCGCATAATCGACATAGCCATTATTATTTAAATCTTCAGTATCCGGTATTTTCATGGTGTTGGCAGGAGCACTGTTTTCCGTACCGTTATAATGATCATAGCTCTTTCCGCCTTCGCTGTATTGCCAGTCATCATAACTCCATGGTTCATTGGATTGTTTGACATTATCTCCGTTTAAATCCCAAAAGTCATACGGCTCAGCCACGCCATTCGTAATTGTCGCCGTCTCATGGGGATGAAACCGGTTTTCAGGATCGTTTCCGATAACGCCGTCCAAACCGATGTCTTCCCCGTCGTCCAGTAAGTCATTCCGTATACCACCATCCATCTTGTCTTCCGTATCGTAGCTTCCGTTGGGTATCGCGTCCTCTGAAAGTCTGCCCAAAGCGATATTGAGGCGGCCTCGATCACCCTTCACCCAAAGTTCCAGAAACCGGCTGTCTGTCTGATCAAAATAGCCAGTTGAAAGCCCCTGCTGAATGCCGTACCAGGAATCAGCCGGCGAATGAATCGTATCATTGGGATAGAATACCATGTCCAGGACATGAGTCACTGTTGTGTTCCCGTAACTTGTGGTCACCTCCCGTTCGGGCCAGATTTCCTGTATTGATACTTGTTCCCATGGATTATACCAGATCATATGACCGCGTGTGCTCAGATCTCTGCCATCCGGCGGCGCGCTGAACCGCCAAGTCTTGTCCATAATACTCAATGTAATTTGCCGGCGCGAGCCTTCAAAATCGTCCAGATAGGCCACACCATCGTGATCACCGGTGTCTTCATTGTTTAATGTATTGGGATTTGGAATCACCTGGGCCATTTCGCCTTCAAAATTGATCGACGAACGGCCGGAAGAATGAATAAAGGGCATAAAATCAAGTGCCCTGTCAATAAATGTCGGTTCCATTTTCATTGCAGTATTCATATCCCAAACGACATTGCGCATGGGCGCATCCTGTCCCACACGCACGCGCCGGTCCAGCGTTTTTTGATTCAGATAGAGCAGTGTCCCGCCGATAAACGACCGATTGCCGCCAGATTCCCACAGGGTGTATTCTGCGCGCATTCCCAGGAGAGTTTTCTTATCGATAGTGAAAAGCTGCTGATTTTCATAGCTGATTTCAAGTTTGGCTGTGGGATCCAGTGCATCTTCATTCAGGATGGTCAGTGTGCCCGAAAAAGGTTCCAGCGAATAGTCCACATCCTTGGTCAGCTTTCGGCCATTTAAAATAACTTCTTCTGATCCTTCAATCACATTCATGCCTAAATTAAACGTCGCACTTCGGCTGGATGATTTTACTTCAATAAAAAATTTGCTCTGGCCGCTGATGTATTGACGGTTTGTCGTGTCATAAATCGCCGGTGTGAGCAAATCATTTTCTTCCAGCGCCTCATATAATTCCGGATGATCCTGATAAAATTGCGATTCCGGATCTGGATCAAACGGTCGAAGATCTGGAAAAATCAGCACACCCTCAGCCAGATTTAAAAAGTTTGGATTGTTGTCTATAATATTATCCGGAGATCTGCTGCCTGATTTATTAAAATTGTCCAGGCCAAACACATTTAAAAATCCAACGGACGCTCCGTCAATCGTCAGCACTTCTTTGGGATCTCCGGATGCTGTTTTTTTAAATAGTTTGAGCTCAAAACTTTCTCTGTTAATATTTCGACCCCGCAATGAATAGGCATGCCTCCATTCGAGATCCCAGGTAGAATCTGCAGGCTGGGGATTTCGTGGTCGAATCAATTTCAACAACCGCTTGGCGCCTTTACCGTCAAAGTCAGGTTCAACGTCACTTTGATGCCCGTATCCTGTGCCGTTTTCCGTTTTATAGGCAACGGCCAGAATCTGATTATCCATAAGCGCCCGGTTCAGTTGAACGAATCCCAGCTTGGCATCAAAATAATAATCCGTGTTTTCAGTGAGGCGCTTAAAATATCCATTGTACATTCGTTTGGGATCGGTGTTGGAAAGCCCCTCATTGGAAGTTGTATCTCCGGAAAGCGTCGCCCAGGCGATAATATAATCATTCTGCTCAGACTGCTCACTTCCCTCACTCAAGTAAACATCAATATCCGAAATTACCCAGCCTGGATCATATTGATGCTCACCCGTTTCTGGATCAATGATGGCAAATTGATTCCTGTAAAAATAGTCCAGAAAAAAATAGGTGTTTTTAATATAATCATAATCATCAATTTCATTGGCTTCGCTTGAAGTGCCGCCTTCAAATGTTTTTTTACTCTTTTGGCCTTTTTCCATACTGGCGATTGCTGTAATATCCAGAGGTCCCACTTTTAACTCGCTTTTTATACCGAAGAGTCCGGCATTTTGAGCACTGACTGTGACAAAACGCGTTCCGGGTAAAGAAAGGCTGACATTTCCGGCCTGAACACTTTTCACAATACCATCTTCACCCTGGCTTGTATAACGCAGCTTAATGGCATTCTCAAATTCAAATGGTCTTTCACTGTCCTGGTCCACAAAAATCGATAGATTTTCACCGATTTTGCCTTCGACCTTAAACCGCTGCGTTTGTTTCATCTGAAAATTGGTGTTTGATCCTCGAGTGGCCGCCGTCTTTACCTGACTCCGCTTTTCATTTCGCATACTCGCATCAATGGTGATGTCTCCATTGACTGTTAAGCTCATGGTATTGCCGCCGAAAATGCTTTCAAAGGTTTTACTCTTGATTCTCGGGGTTTCAATTTTCAGTCCTCCCCGACGCCGATCTGTTTCCGTACTGGTAATATGCAGTATTGCATAATCTTTCCAATGCTGCTGATTTTCATAGGCAAGCCGCCATCGGATATAATCTCCGAATGTGATAATTTTTGGAAAAAGAATGTCCCGTTCCTTAACTTTCATCCGGATGGTCACTGTTTTCCGCGTGGAGTCAATGGTCACTTCATGGCGGATATTCGAGGAAAAATACGGTTCCGGTTGAGCAAGTGAATCGCCCTGATAAAAAAGAAGCGTCTGCTTTGGTGCCTGTAAGGGAGCCAATGGAGAATATGGCTCCGGAAGATGCAGCCCAATTTTTGCAAACAAAGATGTGTAAATGAAAAAAAAGACCGAAAAGGTCGCTTTAAACCCGACACAATTCGATCTGTCTGATCGGTATTTGTGCATAAATCGCTTTCTTTGAGATATTTTTTCTCACTATCGTTTCCGGACGCTGATTTATTTTAATAAATACGGCCGTTAACCATGGTTTCGATAGGCATCTCCTGTTTGAAAGATTTCACCTAGAAAGCGAATAAAACTTAATAATCAAATAATTGAATTGCAAGAAAAAAATACGGGTTTCAAATAATTTTGATTTTAGTCTTGGAAAAACCGGTACTTGTCTCTATATTATTTCTTCGTCATAATTGTATTGAAAGAACAAGACGCTCAGAAAATCTTATGCGTACACTACATGGAACTTCGGATGGAATGATTGGGTTTCAATAATATTAAAATTTTTGTAAATTATTATCAATGCATATTATAACCAAATATATATTGAAAGAACATATCGGACCCTTTATTTTCGGTCTGTCCGCAATCATCTTCATTTTTATTCTCAATGTTGTGTTTCGGGATTTGGGGAGGCTGCTTGGTAAAAGTTTGCCGATTCTGGTCATCCTCGAATTTTTCTTTTTAAATATTGCCTGGATTTTGGCACTGGCTATTCCCATGGCTGTTCTCATTGCCTGTCTGTCTACATTCGGTCGCCTTTCCTCAGATAACGAGATCACGGCCCTGAAAGCCAGTGGCACAAATCTGTATAAATTAATCACTCCGGTATTGATCGTCTCTGCCGTTTTGGCTGTAGGCATGGAGCGCTTTAACAATCTGGTGCTGCCAAATTTTAACTACCGGGCCAGTTTATTAATGTCAGATATTTCGAGAAAACGACCGACAATATCTCTTGAGCCGCATATTTTTTTTAATGAGATCCCGGATTATGGTATTCTGGTTCATAAGATAAACGACAGGACAAATACATTAAAGGGAATCATTATTCATGATGCCAGCGACTCAAAAAAAAACCGAACCATCATTGCCGAATCGGGACAGTTATTTTTTTCTGAAACCGATGAACGAATGATCCTCATTCTTTTCAATGGTGAAATCCATGAAACCGATCGTGATCATCTACAAAATTATCAGCGGTATCTTTTTGCAAAGCAACGCTTTTCGTTCTCACTAAAAAACATGGCTTTGAAACGCAGTTCTGAAAAGCATCGCGGTGATCGTGAAAAAGACACGCAAATGATGAAGCAGGAAATCGAGGGATACCGCAAGCGTATTCGTGAACGTGAAAATCGTATTAGAACGCTGATGGGGGGAACGCTTCAAAGTCTTTTTCCGTCAAGCTGGAATGTTGTACCTGATTCAATCATCAAGGCTTCTGCACAATATCATCCGACTCACAGGGGGCTGAAATCAGCCGTCCGACGTCTTATGCAACAGATCGATTCAGAAATCAGTATCATCAATGGATACCGCCGCTCAATCCGGAGTCTGCAGGTGGAGATTTACAAAAAAGTCTCTATTCCTGTGGCCTGTCTGGTTTTTGTTCTGATCGGAGCCCCTCTGGGAATCCTGGCCCATCAGGGGGGGATGACCGCCTGGATCGTCAGTCTGATCTTCTTCCTGATTTACTGGTCCTGTCTGATCGGGGGAGAACAATTGGCGGACCGGGGTCGCATCAGTCCATGGATTGCAATGTGGATGGCCAATATTATTGTCGGAGGATTTGGAATTTATCTTGTGATTCATACAGTTAAAGAGACGACGTTTATACACTGGAATCAATTCTGGTTAAAACTGATTGTACTACTTAAGAAAAATCCCTCATAATCATTTGGAATTGATTTCAATCAGTGACACATACTGATACTATTGACGATTTATTCTGATATGTATTTAATTGTTATGTCTGATCAATGATTATGAAAAGACTCAATCAATATATTGCCGCAAGATTTCTTTCTATATTTGGCTTCTGTATTCTTGGAGTCATTATCATTTTCATTGTTGTCGATCTGGTGGAAAATGTGGACCGCTTTATTGATATGCATGTCCCGTGGTATCTGGTAGCCGGATATTATCTTTTCTACTCTCCTTATATTGTTGTACTCACCATGCCCATGGCGACACTTCTGGCCACCTCTATATTGATCGGCACTCTGGCCAGACACAATGAACTGGTCGCCTTGAAGGCTTTGGGATACAGCTACTATCAGGTACTGATTCTTCTTTTATGGCTAGGCCTGGGAATCAGTGCATTCAATTTCGGACTCACTGAAGGTGTCGTAGCTCCGGCAACAAGAAAACGGGTCGAAATGGAGCGTGAATACTTGAAACAACATTTGGATCGTGACCGCTCTCGATATCGAAATCTCAAAATTCAGGAGCCGCCCAATCTTCTGATCACGATCGATGAATTTTCTAATAAAACGAATATCGCCCGCAATGTAAAAATTGAAACCTTTGACGGGAACAACCTGATCAGACGAATTGATACACCCTATATGAAATTCAATCAGGGACAATGGATCACAAAAAGCGGGTATTTACGGTCTTTTCAGGGCTTGAAAGAAACCGCTGTCCCTATTCAAGATACACTTCGGTTTGATTTTAAGTTTACTCCGGAGGAATTAATTCGGGTAAAAATCACACCGGAAGAGATGAGCGTTTTTGAGCTTTATATGTTTGCCATACGCATTCGGGATTCCGGTGGTGAAATTTATAAATGGATGACCGATTTACATCTTCGTATCGCTTTTCCTCTGAGCAATGTGTTTATTATTTTTTTATCGATTCCCATGGTTTATAACAGAAGAAAAAAAAGCCTGGCAGCCGGTGTCGGCATCAGTTTGCTGATCTGCTTTTTCTATTTCGGTCTTGTAAAAACAGGTCAAACCTTCGGACATAAGCGGGAATTAAGCCCTTTTATTGCGGCCTGGATGGGAAACGGATGTGCATTCATGGTTGGCATTTACAATCAATACCGGGTACGAAAATAACTTGACTTTTTCAACAAAATCCTTATCTTTAATGGCTTGCGTATTATCCATTTTCAAAGATGCAAAGCATCTGATTGAAAGGTTTTATATATGAAAAGAACATATCAGCCAAGCCGTCGAAAGCGTAAAAACAAACATGGCTTTCGATCACGTATGGCAACAAAAAATGGGCAGGATGTTTTAAAACGACGGCGGGCCAAAGGAAGAAAGCGGCTGACTGTCAGCGATGAGGTCCGGTAATCATCCGGAATAATGTTGATATATATTGAATCCTAAATTCCATTTTATTATTACACTGTTCAATCCGTGTCCATTAATCACGATTTCAGGCTTCCCAAAAAAGAGATCTTGAAAAAATCTCTGGATTTTCAACTTGTTCTTAAAAATGGAAATCGATGGGAAGGAAAAACGATCAAATGCTTTTTTATTAAAGCCGATGAGAGAAAAGTCGGCTTTATTGTTCCAAAACGGTTGGGCAAAGCGGTCATTCGAAATCGAATCAAACGACTCATGCGTGAAGTATACCGGCACCATAAAAACACAGTGGGTAAATTTTGGATTCTTATTATGGCCAAAAATACCGCAAATCGGCCGCAATTCAGAGAAATCGAGTTCGAATTCTGTCAATGTATCAAACAGGTCGGTCTTACGTCACAAATATCCGATGGATGATCATTGCGATTTTAAAATTCTACAAACGCTGGATTTCACCAATCCTGCCATCTGCTTGTCGCTTTTATCCAACCTGTTCGGAATATTCAATGCAAGCTATTCATAAACATGGTGTTATAAAAGGTTTGTACTATTCAATAAAACGGGTGCTTCGCTGTCATCCTTTTCATCCGGGCGGGTATGACCCCGTACCTTAACCATAACAGGAACAATAGAATGGATAAAAATACGATTATTGCATTTGTGCTCATTGGTATCATATTGCTGTTATCCACCTCCCGATGGTACCGCGAAAAGATTGCAGGCATTCATTCTGTACCTGCAGACTCGATCATGGCTGTTATGCCGGATATGGATTCCATAAATACATCCGAAGGTGCACCATCCCTAGAAAAAGAACTTCAACCGACACCGGTCGCCCCGCCCAAAAGAATATCAGCCACCAAACCGGATGCAGATGAATGGGTCACACTTAAGAATGACTGTATTCAGGTACAGTTGTCATCCCGCGGTGGGGGGACATTGGTCAGCTGGAAATTGATCAGTAAAGATATTGATGATACAGCCAAATATCGATACAAAATCCGTATCGATCAAAATGAACCTATCCAGATGATTCCTAAAGACGCTCATGGCAATCTGGCCATTACTACGGATCGTGGTTATGATTTTGGCCGAATGCCATTCGAAGTGACACAAAATTCACTACGGGATACTATTCATACTGTGAAATTCACCCGCGTTTTGGAAAATGACGCACGGCTGGAAAAAATATTTACACTGAAAGCGGGATCGTATCATCTGACTATGCAAATACACTTTACGGGATTTCAATGGGATCAAATCGGTGAAAAATACCAAATCGAGTGGAATTCGGGCCTTCAGTATACCGAACCCAACCGGAAAGATGATTTGATGTATTATGAAGCCATCGCCCTGCAGGGAGATGATCTGATCAGACAAAAAAAGAAGGGAAGTACAGGTCTTCAGGAAGGAAACACCCACTGGGTCTCGATACGAACAAAATATTTCCTAATGGCGATAATTCCGGAGCAAACCGGTATCGGCACAGAATTGACTGTTGAAGATCAAGACGACTGGAAGATCATTCAAACCGATCTTGCCATGCCCTGGAAGGGTCTGCAGGAAGAAGTGCATTCATATCAGATATTTCTGGGACCGATGGATTATCAACTATTGAAGAGTTACCAGGCCGATCTGTCAAAATCTATGAGCTGGGGTTGGAAAATTATCAAACCATTCAGCATCGGTGCCCTTTATGCGCTTCAATTTTTATACAAAATTCTGCACAATTACGGATGGGCGATTATCATTTTTGCGATTTTAATCAAGATTGTTCTGTATCCTCTCACCCGTCACAGTTATAAATCAATGCGTGAGATGCAGGCACTGCAACCAAAAATGACTGCCATTCGGGAAAAATACAAAGACAACCCTCAAAAGATGAATGAAGAAACCATGAAGCTTTATAAAAGCCATGGAGTGAATCCAATGGGTGGGTGTCTGCCTATGCTGCTTCAAATGCCTGTACTCTTTGCTTTGTTTAATTTGTTCCGATCCACCATTATGCTTCGCCATGCAGAATTCCTGATGATCAAGGACCTTTCCGCCCCGGATCATATGCTGGGTTCGATTAATGTTCTGCCCATCATTATGGGTTTGGCTATGGTCGTGCAACAAAAATTATCCTCCGCTCAAAGCTCGCAGCAAAAGGCCATGACCTATTTTATGCCCATTTTTCTTACATTTATCTTTTACAAATTTTCCTCGGGATTAAATCTCTATTATCTGATATTCAACATCTTTACTATTGCTCAGGAAATCATAATCAGGCGCGGAAAAACAGAAGCCGCTTCCGAATAAAACTATTTATAAACAAACCAGAGCCCTGTCTGATATCAAGACAGGGCTAATTTTTTCAAAGTAAAAATTTCGAATTACCCGCCCTGAATCGCTTTGTTTAAACGGAATTGACATTGATCCGATCAAAATTGTATATTTGAAGTGAACAGAACTCATGATTCTGCAAGGCAATCCCAATGACCAATACAGTCAATGATACCATTGCAGCCATTGCAACTCCACCCGGAATTGGCGGTATCTCAGTGATCCGAATCAGCGGTCCAAATGCCTGGCCGGCTGCCATGTCTCTGTTTAAACCAGATTCCGATGATGTTTCTTTGAAAAGTCACCGGGTCTGTCATGGATGGATCATGAACGGAGAGGAGCCTATAGATGAAGTGCTGCTCACACGCTTTGAGGCACCACACTCTTATACCGGAGAAGATGTGGTCGAAATCAGCGGCCATGGCAGTCCCTTTCTCAGTCATTGCATTTTAAACTTGATATTATCAAAAAATACCCGGGCTGCTGAGCCAGGGGAATTCACCCAGCGTGCCTTTCTCAATGGAAAGCTGGATCTCTCTCAGGCAGAAGCTGTGGCCGATTTAATACAGGCAAAGACCGAATCCGCACGCCGAGTGGCCGCGTATCAACTGGAGGGCCGCCTTTCAGAACAAGTTAAAATGATTCGAGACAGGTTAATCCAAAGCTGCAGTCTGCTGGAGTTGGAGCTTGATTTCGGAGAAGAAGAAGTGGAATTCACCTCTCGTCGTCACCTGAAATCAGAATTAAGCTTGATTCAACAATCCTTGAATAAGTTATTATCCTCATTTGAACGTGGAAAAGTATGCCGTGAGGGCATTCGTCTGGTCATCGCCGGCCGGCCGAACGTGGGAAAATCAAGCCTGTTGAACCGGATGATAGAAAAAGAAAGAGCCATCGTCACCGATATTCCGGGCACAACCCGGGATACAATCGAGGAAATGCTGGACATCGAAGGCATTCTGTTTGTCATCACAGACACAGCCGGATTACGGGAAAAATCTGGCCGTGTGGAGCAGGAGGGAATTCGCAGAACATATGCCGCTCTCAACTCAGCCGATCTGATTCTCTGGGTCGTGGATGCAAGCCGACCCTTGCAGTCAGAGGATAAGCACCTATTAAAAACCATTCGGAAAAACAAGGTTCCCTGTATCTGCACAGTTAATAAAATCGACCTGAAATCCGATCCTGATATGACATACATGAAGCAAGTCTTTCCGGATAAAAATATTATCAAGATCTCTGCACGGACCGGCCAAGGAATGAATGTCTTAATCGAATCCTTGAAAGGCACTGCGCTTTCCGGCGACATCCCGCATGAAGGAGAAACCCTGATCACACGAGCACGACATGCCGAAGCAGTTCACTCGGCTTTGGATAATCTTCAAAAAGCAGAAAAATCTCTGCATAATCATATGTCCCAGGAGTTTATTGCTATGGACATCCGCGGTGCCCTGGATGCCCTGGGCCATATCACAGGACAAACAACCACTGATGACATCCTGAACCGCATATTTTCAGAATTTTGTATTGGAAAGTAACCGGTTGAGCATACTTTCAACCGAATTGTTGAATGATCTCTTTATACATGAAAAATGAAAGCTCACATCCCGTTGGATTCCATCGGATTTAATAAATCCTCTACAGCATTCACCAGAAATATATAGCTGGCTCCAAGACTGATCACATATTCGTTCTCCCCCCAGAAAAACGGCCAGTCTTCTTTGTTCTCGGGAAAATCGGGCTTGATGATAAGCGCTCCCGGCACTACACCGCCTGCAATAAATGAAAAATCCGCCCGGTTATTCCCATAAGCCACGATTTTGGAATATGCACCTATTCCGGAAACAAAGGAAATACTGGATCCCGGATGGCATCCGTAAAGATAATGTAATCCCTGATATACCATTTCCGGATGGACAATATCCGGGAAAGCTTTATGCAGCATATAATTTGTAATTGCGAATCCCACAACCCATCCGCTGCCAGCCCATGTTCCGGTTGAAATCGGTACTCCAAATGGATTGTCATCTACAAATCCGGCCATCGCTTGATTATACTTTTCCGCTGCAATTCTCATTTTCTTCCGATAAGAGGAATCCATATACGGCATGACTTTCAGGGCGGGACCCATATGAAACATCATCCTTTCTTCAATGACCGGCATCAAGTCCTGGATCGCATGCGTATATTGATCGTCCTTTGTGGTAATCAGCAGTTCGACGGCCGCCTTAAACTTCTCGCCTTCTAATGAACCGCCTGTTGTATTGCCATGACGGAAAATGTCCGGTTCATGAGTCTGCTCTTCATCCCAGACATGCCTGGCCGTCATCAAACATTCGACAGCCAAGGTGTCATTAAAATCCCGCATTGCACGGCTGGCCGCGGCCAAAGCAGCAATAGAACCGTAATTTAAGGATGTGGATTTGTTGGTAAACGCCCATCGGTCATCAAATTTTCCACTGAAAAAACCGTCGGATTTGTCCGGTTCCATATTCGAATGATAAATCAGGTTGTCCGTCATGGTCACTGCATCACCAAGATGCGTATACTGAGACAAATCAGGAACAATGATCCCGTTGATCGCGCGCCCGACGGCCCTATGCTGCGCAATAAGCTGCAATGTGCCGTGTTCAATCTGTTGCAGCAAATCCGGAATGCCGTCCGGAACATGGATGTCCACGTACCGGTTCTTCTGATTGATTGTGGTTTGGTCCCGCCCGGGCCTGAATGTTTCCCATGTTTGAACCAGACTCAGTACAGTAGTATACTGCGATTGGGTTCGGATATCATAATCACCTGCATCAAACCATCCTCCGATATCAAGACCCGGGATATGCTCGCCGGGCTGAAAGGGGGTGTCCGTCGATGGCCCTTGTGCATATAAATCAAAATGATCATGATTGACCGGTGCTTGCAAGGCATCATCCAAATGAGAAGCGCCGTGCCAGACCCGATAGGCCTCATTGACCATGACATGGTCCATTTGAACAGGGAAAAAGACATCCAGGGTCGGATGCCAGGCCTTTTTATACACATCCGGCGCGATACGGAAAGGACCCGTGCGGTTCTTTTTGTATTCAATCATATAGAGTCCCTTTTCACCAGCCTCGGAAAAATCGAATATTGCATACTGGTATCGCAGGTAGTCTCCCCAAATATCAAGGCTGTCTTCGTGGACAGTCTTCAATTGTCCGTCCGGCAGGATTCTGAGCAACCGGGCCGTCCCTTCTGGATAATCGTTTTTATCCAGTTCAATCACTGCCTGTTTTTTCTGATCAGGATGATATCCGATCTGTGAATGCCCGATCACAGTAGGCCGGATCCAATTTGAAACGGTATTGATCCGGATAAACCATTCGACGACCTTGCCGGATCGATCCATCGGAATCAGACTGCGGACCACAAACCAGCCATTCTGGGCCTGGTTACGGCCGTCGAACAAACTCAGTTTCTGACTTTGAGACTCAATTATCACATGACGGGTTGAATCTTCCGATGCCAGGACCAGAATATTTCCGGACACAAGGGGTTTGGGAACAGCCTGACCGGACTCGCCTATTGTCATGGGACCACAGGGATAAAGGGGAAAAACACCGGATTGATCATCCATTAAATACGTTTTTCCAAAATACGCGGAGGGTAAAAATTCAAGATTGAATCCGGCCCGTCCTTCCAATTTTTCGGGAAGCGGATTTTCAAGGTGGACACTGATGAACAAGCCGCTGTCTGATACCTCCGTACGAATCATATAATCAAATGAATACTCCGGATAGGTTAAAAAACACTCGACCCTGTTGTTATCTCGATTCTCTTTTCTTTCACAGGAAGCCGGAATCGGATCCCATTGCCCCGGTGTTGAATTTAACCGAACATCCCCATTGGTCGCTGTCCGCACGCCATGGTGTATAAACTCAATGCCTGTAATTTTTGCGTCCCCGAAATAACTGTCATACCAATTATTGAATACAAGCACATTGAGTCCTCGCTTTTCAAAATAGCCGAGATCGTTCAACTCAAGCGAGGATTCATTGCCTTTAACCGATATGAGGGATGTGAATAAAGCCGCTATATAAACCATCATGCTTTTCATTGGAAAAGCGGATAAATTGATTATTTTAGCCATTTCTCTCTCGTTCTTTTAATGCATCCATTTATTATGAAAATATACAAATAAAATATCAGGGACAGAAGTGAATAACGGTCATTTAACGGTGAATAACAACGAATCACGATCAAGCAGGGAAGATTGATTTGTCAAAATTTGTCATAGCTGAACCGTCTCTTTCGGTTCTGAGAGTGAAAGAGACCCAACCAGCAGTTTTCAATCATTGTATTGAAGTATCAAAATTTCAGTCGAGTCATTTTCATCAACGAACAGCGTCGCTATTTCCGCAGTTCTGGTTCTTTCCAAATCTGAAAATAACTCTCCGGAGGACCCAGATAGCAGGGTTTGAGCCCCCCGGTATTGATGACAATTTTTTGCAGTACAATCCCCGTATCCACCATCCAGTATTTCAGCACATGCTCACCCGGCCGGTCTATAATATGTTTTGAAGATGCTGTTTTTATGCTGTTGCTGACCGATTGATTCCACCATTCAGGATACTTCCAGTCAGGGATGGTGTCATTTTCATGAACATTGACTGTATGCGGCTGTTCATCGTCAAATGAAACTGCATATCGCAATCCGCCAGTATGTAGATAATCTTGCGTGGGCGAAAGGAATACGTGCACTTCGACTGTATCTGTTGTAAACAGATGCATGACGTATTCAAGTCGGGGATTGTCGCCGCCCGGTTTAAGGCTTTTAACGGTGACGGGTATCGTTGTCATCGCTGAGAGTGTTCTCCCCAAATCCGGAATCCGCAGCCAACGGATCCCGAAGGTTTCAACCGCCCGTGTAAAATGTTCCGCCTCCATAGAAACCACACCGCAGCTTTCCACAAAACCATAAACATGATTTCGCTTCGGAATTTCCGGATTCTCTACCATCACCCGCACTGTGACCAATTGATCCTCTGGACCTGCCACCTGAATGAATGTGTTGGACAAGCCGCTCGGTGCCTGTTTCCAATCCACATCGATCCACACACGCTGCTCTTTGTCGATTTGACCGCCATGAGGAGCAGTCACCAGCCAGGGAGCCTCAGACTGTATTGTGTATTCAAACGGCTTTTGACCCCGATTAAAGATGTCAATATAATGGGCTTCCTGTATATATTTGTCAAATACAGGCAACAAAGCAGGCGTACTGGCTTCCGGCCACCACCGATCCGATCCTTCTACCGCCACCCCCATATCCGCTCCAGGAAGAAGCTGAATGATTTTCACTTCAGGAAGCGTGTTTTTTTCCGGCTGCTGCCAGGATGTGTATCCGATATGGGTCTGGTTCATCATATGATTCCATTTACCGTCAGATAGAATATGATTATAATAATGAGTGATCTCTGCATCTTTATCAAACAGCATTTCAGCCTTTTTTGCCAGCAGATTCGTTGTGGATCGCCCTTGTTCGGCATAAAGCCGGTTCTTACCTACAGTCATATATAGCTCGTTTAAGTTGGCACAGGCCATTACCGGATGTAAAACCAGTTGATAATAGGCATCCCGAAAAATATCCGGCAATTTTAAATAGATCCGATTGGCGTCTTCAGCCAGCCGATTATAATCACGGATCACGGTTTCAGCTTCCCGATAGTGGATCAGGCTGTACGTGTCCGGTGTCAGCATTTCGGGGGTTCTACGCCCGTTGAATTGGGTGTATTTCATCAGGATATCGGCAATTTCTGAAGCATACAGGGTGCCGAATTGCTGTTCAGCCCAAAGCCGGATATATTCTGGCAGCCGCTCCGCCGGCCAGTCTTCCGGATTCCAGGCATAATCCAGAAAGAACGAAATTGGAAGTTCCATGGGTTTCAAGTCTCCCACATTGACAATCCATATCCGGTCGACACCGTGCCTGTAGGTTAGATGCATCTGCTCCCAGATGCGGGGAATGGGGTTTGTATTCAGCCATTTATAGCTTCTGGGTCCGCCAACAAAATCAAAATGATAATACATGCCATATCCACCCTTCCGCGGAAGCGCTTCGGGTTCGGGAAGCCGGCGTACATTTCCCCAGTTGTCATCACAGAGCAGCAAGGTCACATCCTCCGGCACCCGCATCCCTTTGTCATAATAATCCTGCACCTCTTTGTACAATGCCCAGACTTGTGGAATTGTTGTAATATCCTCACCCGTGATACTTTTAAGAATTTCACGTTGATCCTTCACAATTTTTTCCAGCAGTGCGATATTTGTATTTTCACTCATGGCCATGTCACCATCACCGCGCATGGCTAGGGTGATAATGCTTTCGCAATGATCCATGCGTTGAATGCCTTCGGTCCAGAACCGGCGCAGTGCTTCCGCATTGGTTTCATAGTTCCAGGCACCGCCTCCCGCTGCCCGCCATTCTGCATGGGCACGCATCATAGGTTCATGATGAGATGTGCCCATTACAATGCCCAGCTCATCGGCCAGTCTCGGATTCTCAGGATCATCTGCATTAAACGCGGCCCACCACATGGCGGGCCATAAAAAATTACCTTTCAGCCTGAGAATCAGCTCAAATACTTTTTCATAAAACCTGGCATTGAATCCTCCATAATTTTCCACGGCCCACCTGCCGAGAGCCGGCTCCTCATCATTGAGAAAAATACCCCGGTATTTTACCTTGGGCGGCCCCTGAATATAGCGGTCCGGAAAAATATACAGGTTCTCTTCAGACCGGACTGGTACATCGGCCCACCAGTTCCAGGGGGATACGCCTATTTTAACAGAAAGATCAAACATTCCATAAATCGTGCCTCTTTTATCGCTACCCGCAATCACCAGGGCCTGCTCCACATTCTGCATCGGATGCTCAACGACCTGAATCAGCGTGGATTCCCATTGACCCCGGATATCATCGACATGGATCTTACCTGCTTTTATCAATCCGTCGATTATCGGGCTTTTCCCGATGGTTCCTATTAAAACAATGGATTTGGAATCGGGAATTTCTTCTGTATATAGTATTGGTTTTTTACCTGTGACCTGCTTCATATCGGATTGCAGATAGTTGGCCACTCGTAAAATGCCAGCATAATCTTTCATATGGACCGCCAATGGAGCCGGTCTTCCCCGATGTGAAAGCGGAAAACAACCCTTTTCATACACTGAAGATACATAAGAGAGGCCTGTCAGTGTTTTGTTGAATGCATCAGCATGACTGTTGAAAGAAAAAAACAACAGAAGAACACTGCTTTTCGAAAGACAGAATATAGCCGGGAGTGAATGCTTTTTCATAACAATGATATCCATTTTTTTAATGAAATGTCCTTTAATAATCCGGTAAAATATATGCTATTTTAATATACGAAAATCAAGTAAATGTACATGAACTGCTCAGGAAAAACAGATCCTGGCCGATGAAAACAATTGTTCAATGTGATTATTTTTCTAAATCCTTTCTTAAAAACATCGGTGAATCTTCCTTTCCATTGACAGGTTCCCGATGAATCAATGCCATTAAAAACATCGGCCGGTTTTTTTCTTCAGGCACTCCGGCTTCCCGCATTGATAACAGATTTCATTGGGCAGCAGACTTTCTTTAAAAAAGAGCCGGATATTTTCCAATGTGGTCTGGGCGATATTGTTCAAGGCTTCCCGGGTGAAAAATCCTTGATGCGAAGTGATCAGCACGTTGGGAAATGTTGTCAACCGGGCGAGCACATCATCATTGATCACTTCCTGTGAAAAGTCTTCAAAAAAATACTCGGTTTCCTCTTCATAAACATCCAGTCCGGCAGCGCCTATTTTCCGTGTTTTTAATCCTTCAATTAAATCCCGGGTGTTAATTAATTTACCGCGACCGGTATTGATCACCATCACACCGGTTTTCATCCTTGCAATGGATTTCTTATTAATCATATGCACATTGTCCGGAGTAAGCGGACAATGCAGCGTAATAATGTCGGATTCCTGATAGAGTGTATTTAAATCGACATAAGAGATCGCTTTTTCCCGGGCATATGTGTTGTCCGGATAAAGATCATAAGCCAGAATCCGCATTCCAAATCCGGCCAGTATATCAATGGCACACCTGCCTATTTTACCGGTACCGATAACCCCCGCTGTTTTTTCATGCATGTCAAAACCCAGAAGCCCGTTGATATTAAAATTATTATCCCGTGTTCTGTAATATGCCTTATGGGTCTTTCTGTTCAGTGTGAGCATTAATGCAATCGCATGTTCAGCCACTGCGTAAGGCGAATAGGCAGGGACACGGACCACATGTATTTTTTTATACACTGCATGCAAGTTAACATGATTATAACCGGCGCTTCGAAGTGCAATCAATTGAACACCATTTTGAATTAAATTCACCGCAATTTCACGGGTAATGTTGTCATTCACAAACGCGCAAACCACATTGTACCCTCTGGTTAATGAAACCGTATCCATGGTTAAATGGCTTGTAAAATACTTGATCGGATATTGATAGGAGGCATTGACCCGCTCAAAGAATTCCTGGTCATACGGTTTGGCATCGAAGAAAGCAATTTTCGGGGTCATGATTCGTCCTTTCCACCGTGTTTTAACTTGACATAACAGAGGATCTCCTTTCATTATATAAAACGCTGACAGAGAAAAGCAGGTTTCATGATGATGGAAATCATCACAATCATTGTAAAATCTCCCCCCAGCCTCGCCATGCGGCTTTCTTCAATATTGCCATTCTTTTGCAGAACTTTCTCGGTCACATGGTCCACAATACCGATGCGATCCGGACCGGCCAGTGTAAAAACGAAATGAGCCGTCATTACCTGCTCCTTTTTTCATATCTGACTGAAATTCCGATGATATAAACGTGTTATAAACAGCCACTCAACAATTTAAAAAGTGGTTGGCATCCGTCAACGGGTTGTGCTGCTCTCGCGAAACCATTGCGGCATTTGAATATTATGGATATGATAAAATTTTTCCAATCGGTTTCGGTTTTTTCCGCCTGGAAGCAATCCTAGAAATACCATTGCATTGCGGCCTAAAAAATGACCAATTGTATCTTCTGAATATAACTTGGTTTTTTTCATCACATGGATATACTGTTCCATAAATGACCGGTAATTTTTTAACCGCTTCAGCACATGCCAGTCGCTACCATAGAGAATTTTTTTTCTGATCCGGTCAATGTCCTCTGAATAATCGTTTTGTATATTCTGAAAAGCTTTGATAAAAAGCGACCGGTGATTTCTGGTGATGACATCATGATGTGCAACATCCGCATAAAGATTCTCATATTCCAGCATCATCCGGCAGATTGTTTTCATCCAGTTCAGTTTGTGCCCGTAACCATGACCGGAAACCGGATTCCAGCCAAAATGGGCCAGATTCAGCCGTAATGCTTTGTATACTTTCAGCACAGGTTTCCATAGATAAGCTGATCCGAAATGATAACTGGCGTCAGGATACGCCTCAATTCCATTCATCATGCAATGTGCTGTAATTGGAACACCGTTTGTTTCACAATATGCATACAGTTCGCGCAGGATATCGTCATATTGTCGTCCATCGAACAGAAAAGCCATTTTATTGTTGCGTACAGCAACCCGTGTATGATACAAAGGCGCCTTGTCTTTATCATTGTTTAAAGGCTTGTATCCGACCGAATTATACAATTTTACGCCGATGAATCCTTTTTCTTCGATTGCGGTTTTCACCAGCTCCAAAGCACTCACCTTTTCTGTTTGTCCATCCGGATTATTCAATCCTTCCCGATAACTCAATTCCCTGGCCGGATCAAATGGTGCAAATGCATGAAATTTTCCCTTCTGGGCTAAAATGACATCGCGGTACATAATGTCGATCTGTCTGTCAAGAGGCAAGTCGATGGTATTTTTGAATCCATATTCAAAATCAAGAAGCAACGGTACAAACAGATCCACCTGGTCCCATGTCCGTTTCAGATCTTCAGCATTTTTCTGAACGGTTTGGGATAATGCATCTTCCCATGATTTCATATCCTGTCCCATATACCAGCCAAATATACAAAGCAGCATAGAATAGTACCAGCCAATTTGATTGTCTCCTAATTGCCGGGTAACGCACCGGTCCCTCATCCGGTCAGTCAGATAATGAAATACGTGCGGACCAAAAAAATTAATGATATACTCCAGATCGCAGGGACGCCTTCTTTCAATCCGGCGGGAGATCAGATATCCCTCCATGGGAATATCCAGCGCATTAAAAAGGTGCGTATGAATATCGATGATGGGTGCCATAGCCCCCTCCACAAAATCATAGAATGATAAAACTGAATTTCTTAAAAATCATGGGTCGTATTATGGATACAATCTGAAGAAAATTGCATCTTTGCCCGAATGCATATCTTAAATTCTTATATTCAATTGCATTCATTGATTGCAAGACGCATCACCACGCTTTACTCCGGCAATACCATTAAAATATTTTATTTTACAGGTATTATTTTAAATACAAACATTTTTTCCGGACACATCGTTCTTCCGACATCAACTGATACATATAAATGCCCGAGGGTAGATCGGATGCATCAAAATGAATACGGTACTGACCTTCTTTCATATAACCATTTTTCAGTATCATCACTTTCTCACCACGAAGGTTAAACACCGACAAATGGATGACAGCCGCTCGATCCAAATTAAAAATAATATCTGTTTGTGAATTAAATGGATTGGGGAAATTTTGCTTGAGTGAAAATATATGAGGATAAGAATCCACAATCTCAACAGAAGCCGCCGGCGTTTTAAACGTTTTCGATGCATAACATTGGACTGTGTACTCCTCATCTTCTGCTTCAACAGACCATGTATATGTACTGAGCGGCTGAAATAACTCCGTTCCATCAAATACAAGGCGGATTTCTGTTAATCCTGTCAGGGTTGTGTCCACACCCGGCCCTGAGAGCCGGAATGTATATTCCAACGGATCCATATTGGGATCCACTGCTTCGTTCCATTCGAATGTGATCATCAGTGAATCAACTGTTCTGCGGTTTCTGGGATCGGTCAGTACAAACGGCAATGGAGCGTAATTGGTATCATCCGCCCCTTCACTGACATCCGCTGAATAGAATTGCGTTGCCAATCCATTTCCGTCACGCCAAATCTCAAATCCGGCTTCCATGTTTGCCATATACCAGGGAGTCAGTAAAAAACCGCGTGTGGCCGAATCATGAATAAATTCTTTGAGATCCAGTGTTACACTGTCTATAGGCGTGGTGATCTTGTAGGCGATATAGTTCCAGTCCCATTCGGCAAAATAAACATCCCAGGTGTATCCGCCGATCTCAACATTGCCTTGCAGCGAGCCGCCGGGTCCGGCGCCTCCGTGATAATCGAGCCAGATCATCAATTCTCCGCTGTAATTGTAGCCCGAACCGGTTTCATTGAACCAGGCTTCAAACGCCGCGTTCCACATGCCGTCCACACCTTCGGTTTCAATAACCCAGGTAAACGGAGCGCTTTCGATTTCCCGAATCTGAACCGGCATGGGATTATTCTTCGTCGTTTTTGAACCCCAATGATCCCCTTTAAAAATGAACGGATACGCACAAACACCGGCATCATCATGGGTGGACAGGATCACCTGAAAGTATGTGCCGTCCTGATCCGCATCCAGGCACTGTTCACCGACACCCGGACCCTGTCCCCAAATATTGTTCATCACTCTATATTCATCATTCATTACGGACAATGGCGTTCCCTCACACCATTCAATAATCTGGGAATAGAGTCTCATAGAAAAAAGTATGGCAAACAGGATAAAAGGACAGCAAAATCGGGTAAGGGGATTCATTTGAAGGCTCCTTTGAATAATGGATATCTATAACGACTATTAATATAATCAATATTTTCAGTTTTTAAAAATATTTGTTCATCCACTTTCCTTTTCTGTATTGACAAAACGCCGTAAAATCGTTAACATGGAAAAGCTGAAATTTCAATTGTCAGAACGTCATAGATCTCTTCTTAATAAATACAGGAGTCACCATATGACCGATATGGAAGAAAACAAACGGGCGATACTGCTCCTTGTTTTACTCGCCTTTTTAAGTAGTTTTCTGGTTTATCAAGCAAATAAACCTTACCGAATCGATGGAAAATATGCCGCATCCAATATGGACACCTTTCTCTATATGCAATATGCCAGTGCATTTTCAAACGGTCACGCTTATCGGTTTAATCCGGAAGATCCTGCAACCACGGGATGCACCAGTCATCTGTATCCCATAATTCTTGGACTGATGCATTGGATCGGTTTCAAAAGCTTCGGGTTGCTCGAAGCCGCTTTCTGGCTGAATGTCGTCTTCTTTTTGATAAGTACTGTGCTTTTATGGCGCATCGTCATACATCTGGAACCGAAGGGACGGTGGATGATCCCTTTACTATTCACGGTCAGTGGTCATACTGTCATGATCTATACGGGTTTGAGCGACATGGGACTGTTTGTCATGCTCACATTATGCCTTTGGCTCGCCCTGCTTCATGAGCGATATACATGGACAGGCATTCTCCTCTTTTTACTGCCCTTTGCACGACCGGAAGGTATAATCATTACAGGCGCTTATATTCTGATGCTGATTTGGGAATACAGGAAAAGGGGCTCCCTCCCTGAAGTGCGCCAAAAATGTATGGCCCTCGGTGCAGGTCTGCTGGGCAGTGTCGGAATCATGATTCTTAATATATTGATTACGGGTATGGCGGCTTTTGACTCTTCTGTGGACAAGGGATATCTGCAGCATATGCATTTACTCACCGGACTCACCCATGCGCTCCGGGACACCTTGATATTATGGAAAGGTTTTTTACTCGGTCTGGACGTATCTTTTCGTAATTACTTATTTATCCCGGTTGTATCGGGAATTTTCATTATCCTGGGACTGTTTTACCCGAAAAAAAATATAACCATGGATTCAGCCAAAAAAACCGTTGAAGCGGTATGGCTGAGTAGCGCCGGTTTATCCCTGGTCATGATCGCCTTCAGTGGATTTCTTGGCATTCATCATGACCGCTATATGTTATGGATAATGCCTCTGCTGTTCATTTATCTTGTCCGGGGTGTTTTTGCTCTCCCCTTAAAAAGAACGGTTCAAATTGGACTCTTGTCCTTATGCCTGATGTATCAAGTTGCAGCGTATCCATATTTTTTACAGGCCCGGATATTATCCGCTGGAAAAACCCATTCTAAAATCGAATCCGTCCGTAAAGCACGTGATTTCTTTCCTGCAAAAGCGTCTGTGGCTGTTTTGGGCGGCAGCGGCATAAAATATCTCAATCCAGATTGGTATGTGATCAATCTAAGCGGAGTTACTGTCCCGTGGTTTCGAAAATGTGAGAACAATATGGCCATGAAAATCAAGGCCTGTCAGCACATACCAGAATTGCAATTTGATCTGTTTATGAATTCACCCCAAAGCACGCTTCCCATCAGGGCCATGATCACAGACTCACAGATCGTGGAAACTCCCGGCCTCTTTCGAACTCCCCTGACATTCTACAATACGAAATGGGAGTCTTTGCTGATCGGCAGTTTCCCGATGACCGATACATTGTTGAAGCATTTGTCCTCTGATTTGGTACTGATCGATCATCTGGATGCCGCCTGGTACGAAGATGAAGACCGGGTCGATTTTGAACTTTATTCTCGATACGCCTACAGCAGAGAAATGCCGGTTCTGACCCGTGGAGCAATCAGCGGTAATACACTGGTGGATGCAGCTCGTCCCGTGATTGGTGGCGCCTTTTACACACTGAACACGGTGCCTAGAAAAGATCATTGGTTCGTTTTCAGAATAGCGCTCGATGAAAATGTGATATTCAAAGGATTGGAGGGTATGCAGTCACAGCGGATCAATACAAGAAATGTCCAATTCCTGACATTCACGATATGGGACCGCTATCAAGTAAAAACTGACATGACAGATATAAACGATATTGAAAACATTCGTTTTCTTGAACGAATGGTCTGTATTCCAGGAAAAGTAATCACCTCCACACAGACGGAATTCGGGATTATTGGAGACCATCTTTTATGCGATGTATGGCTCTACACAAAACCGCATTAAAAGTCAGGGCTTTGTTCACAATATCAAACAAACGATTCTTCAGGAACACATCCATAATATCGACACGGATTGCCTTATCTGCCCGATAATGAACGGCTTTTTTTATCAATCGTTTTCGTTGCGCTGAACACAACAACTGCAATTCCCGACAATAGAAATCCAGGTAGTATTTCATACAGATCAAACCACCCGCCTTGCAGATGCTTCCAAATGATTACTGTTATCCCGCCGGTGACGATACCGGCGATGACGCCCCTTTCCCTTACACCTTTCCAGAAGAGGGACAATAATATGACTGGTCCAAATGCCGCTCCGAAACCGGCCCAGGCATAGGCCACCAGATCTAAAACAGTGGCTTCAGGATTCATGGCGATGAAAAATGCGATGACAGCAATGGCGATGACAGAGAGGCGGCCGATCCAGATAAGCTCTTTTTGACCGGCTTTTTTTCTAAAAAAGAATCGATATATATCTTCTGTGAATGTAGATGAAGCGACCAGCAACTGAGAATCGGCCGTACTCATAATGGCGGCTAAAACCGCGGCCAGCAGGCATCCCGCAATCATTGAAGGAACCAGGCGGCTCTGCATTAATTTTAAAAATACGGTTTCTGAAAGTGCTTCGGGTAAAGCTTCGATAAAATAGGCATTGGCAAACAAACCGATAAGCACCGCCCCGGTCAAACAGGCGACAACCCAGCCCATGGCGATTTTTCGGGCTTTGGAAATTTCTTGAACCTGCCGGATGGCCATAAACCGTGCCATAATATGCGGCTGCCCAAAATAACCGAGCCCCCATGCAGCAAGAGAGAAGATAGTGAGCGCAGACAGAGATGCTCCATATTGGTCCGTCATAGGATTTAGCAAATGGGGGTTGATTTGATTCAGTTCATTCAGTGTTGCGCCCGGACCTCCTGAAGCGTGCATAACCAGAAAGGGAACGACAATAATCGCAATAAACATGATACTGCCCTGAATAAAATCCGTCCAGCACACCGCAAGAAATCCACCAAGAAAAATGTAGCTAATGATGATAATCACACCGATACAGAGCGCCTGGATGTAGGACAAACCAAAGATGCTCCCAAAAAGTTTTGCGCCGGCTACAAAACCGGAGGATGTATAGATCAGGAAAAAAACAAAAATAAACAAAGCGGACAACAGGCGCAGGGCCGGGGTTTTGACAGAAAACCGATTGCAAAAAAAATCCGGAAGTGTGATGGCATCCCCCCATTTCTCGGTCTGCTGCCGAAGCCGGGGCGCCACGAATTTCCAGTTCAGATACGTTCCCGCAATGAGACCCGCAGCAATCCAGACGGCTTCCATTCCGGCGATGTATGCATAACCGGGCAGGCCCAGAAGCAGCCATCCGGACATATCTGAAGCCTGGGCACTGAGTGAGGTGACCCAGCTGTTGAGTCGTCTTCCACCTAGAACATAATCAGACAGATTCCGCGTGCGGAAATAAAAAAACCATCCGATACCTATCATACCGATAAAATAAACAACAAAAGGAAGGACCAGCGTCCACGAAATTGAGTGGATATCCGTCATGCGATATAGACTATTTAAGGGGATTCTTCCAGTAACGATATACTATAATGAAACTGTGTTCCGGCCAAAGTCAGACCTCATAAATTGCGAATACAGAAACATGGATCATTTTATATGGGCGCTGTTACAATTCCAGGCCTAGCTCCGTGGCGACAATCAATCCCTTGCTGCTTCCTGAGGTAATAAAGCCGCGGTTCATAATCGCCAGGTCCCATACAAAACCACCGGGCCTGACACCCAATCCAAACGATGTTCCAAATCCCAGCTGTCCGCCCAGTAGGACTCCCATTCGCAAGGGCAGCCATGAAACCTTCCGCCATTCGGTTCCAAAAGCAAACTGCGGTGTTGTGTTCGTCCACGCTGTGGTTCGAAAACCCTGGCTATAATCTGCGGTCATCACAAAATCTCCTTCTTCATACAGTGCCCCGAGCCGCATCTGAATTGGCAACCGGCTTGAAAACCGATCTGCGTCTTCGGTCCAGGAGGAATCGGCCACCAGATCGTCCTCTCCACTTTCATCAAAATCCAGCACAGTCACTGAATCCGCATCTATAAACCCTCTCGCCAGTTCCACATTATTGGACCAGGACATATTACCGAGAAGATTCGTCAGGCTCATACTTAACGTCAGTTTTTCATCCATCTTGGCCGCAGCTCCCACGGTTAGCCCCCATCCCATATCACTCATGGCTGCTGTTCTGGCTTCATAATCGCCATGCAAATCAAATCCGCTGTCTTTCGTAATGACCGAAAAATCCGCTTTTTCAATCTTCGCATAGCCCAGACCGTAAAGCAGATTCAGGGAACCTCCAACAGTAAAAATATCGGCAAACTCCACCTGAACCTGATCACCATAAGAAAATCCGATCAGCCCGATCCCCTCTCCGGAGGCGTCAATATGATCAAATCGGTACATCTTATCGAGTTCATTGCCCTTGAAAATCAACTCAAAAATATCTTTTTCAAGGGTACCATACGTTCCGAAATCACAGCCGAGCGTCATGGCAAATTTACCCGTGGAAAACGAAAGTAACCGGGCAGTGCCTCGCACACCGAAACGCAATCCGTTATCCGGAATACTGCTGAGAATATCGGCCACATCGCCGGACGACAGTTCCTTGCCCACATACTTGTTATACATCCCCTGCGTAAAACTGTTATTACTGATCTGCGCGCCTGCGGACACAAAGGACATGGATAGCTTGGGATTGTCCGGCAAACCCAGATTGGCCGGATTCCAGTCGGGGGCGTGAACACCCCGGGCCAGAGCTGTATATGCTCCGCCCATACCCAGGGCGCGCGCAGTAATCTGGCCAAAAGCCATGTTCTGTATGAATAAAAATGTCAGGACTGTAACGATCCATCGGCTCGATTTGTTGTGAATTCTGTCTTCTTTCACTGCAGACCTCCTTCCTCTTCCTCCTCATCTTCCGGAATCTTCGTATTCAACTCCGCTTCGATTCGAACTCTAAGTGTCAGATAATCGGATGGCAAAACCTTGACCATACCCGTGGTCGGATATAGCTCCAGCTGCGTTCCGATATAGACCTCCGGAGATTCAAATAATTCAATCTCCTCCTCTTTCAGGATCAGATCAAATGTGCTGACTGAATCTTCCGTCACAACATTCGGATTGTTACCGGACCCTGCTCCGCCGCCGATAATTCCCGGCTGCAGATCCAGTACCTTCACCACATCTGTTGGATGATAAGGCGTCCTGTAGATGGTACTGTCGCCCCGCATTTTTGAAAAAATAAGCGTCACACTGGCACCGACAGGAAAATGATTTTCCGCAATCACCACGATCCCTGCTGTATTTACATTGTCACGTATAATCTCATTGGGTTGTGCTCCATCGTCATCATCCTCCGCTTCATCATTTTCAGGTTCATCATCTTCACCGTTCAAATCCAGCGTATCCACATCCGCTTGATTGATCCAGCCTTCCGGAAATTCAAAAATCAGAGGAACATCAATTCTGGCTATGCTTAACAGATAATCGTCATAATTCACGATCACCGGATTGTTTTCATCATAGCCCCCGCCCATACGAACGACTCCCTCAAATTCAATATAATCGGGATAGAGATTGATAACATCCGAAACATTCTCAAGAATAATGGGATTGCCCCCCGTCTGAATATTCTCCTGTTCAGCGACGCACTCAACGGGCGGACTGTCTTCACGGATCCCGCGAATGATAAAATCCACCGAGCCAGGAATGCTTTCAAAGGTACTGTTTACTTGAAGCGTTGCATTAATGGGTCCGAACTTCATGCCTTCCAGCTCTTCCGGAAGATCGAGGGTGTCCTGCTGTGTACCCAAATTCACAGACAGTTCATCCAGCCCGCCGCGAAATCGCTGCAAAACCACATCTCGTATATTGATCTCAATATACGCATTTTTCTCAAAAGAAATGGGCAGGCCTTCGAAAACCGCATAAACACCGTATTCAACCCTATTTTTATTGTTTTCGATTTTCGGGTGAAGCAGCGCTCCTGACAGATCCACATCCACCTTTTGAATCGATTGCCCCGGAGACATTGTTGCATGGAGAATATAGGGTGTATGCTCACCATCCAAAATCAGAAACGGCAGAACAAGGGCCAGCTCGATCTCTTTTTCTGTTTGATTTGTCACCAGAAGATCCATGAAACCTGATTTTAGAATCGCAGTATCCACAATCATGCTTTCATTCAGATCCAGTTTCCTCCAGGCCGTATCTTCCAATTGCGGAACAATGGGAATATGTCCTGATGTATCAATGTCTTCGATGACCATAAAATCATTGATACCCAGTTTGTCAAATTCCTGCTCAACATGAAAAAAGATTGTTTTGTCTGGATTGATGAAAAAATCTTCTTCATCTTCAATCAGCTCCTGCATGGTATATGTTTCATTGATCAGAGGAATAATAAAGTTAGCGTTCCAGGTAGGCGCCTCAGGATCTTTGAATGAGCAGCGAAAAATAAAACCCAGAAAAAGCAGGAACATGCATAGATACGCAATGCGGTTTTGATTTTTCATGCAGACCTCCCAACACAGTGATATCTGTTATTTGTGCCCAGCAATGTTTTTAAACCTGTAACAATCCAACAAATAATGTGCCAGCACTTTTGATGGATTTTGTTTTTGCGTCCTTGAATCATGAAGGAATCCTATTGATTATACTTCATCCATATGGAGATACTGAAAATGGAGGGGCGGCACAAAATTCTCCTTGATGGTCCTGGGTGATACCCATCGCTGCAGATTCAGCATGCTTCCGGCTTTGTCATTGGTCCCTGAAGCTCTTGAACCGCCGAATGGCTGCTGGCCGACCACCGCTCCTGTGGGTTTGTCATTGATATAAAAATTACCGGCTGCGTTTTGCAAAATATCCATTGCCTGGACGATCGCCTTACGGTCTGCTGCGAAAATGGCTCCGGTTAATCCATAGGGAGATGTCCTGTCACATATCTGCAGTGTCTTTTCGTATTCATCATCCGGATACACGTAAAGGGTTAGGACGGGTCCGAAAATTTCTTCCTCCATAAGCTTATGTTTCGGATCTGTAACCTGAATTAGCGTTGGTTCGATAAAATAGCCTCGTGAATCATCACTGCCGCCTCCGGTTAAAATTTCGGCATCTCTGGATTTTTTGGCAAATTCAATATATCCATTGATCGTTTTAAATGCAGCAGAATCGATCACTGCGCACATAAAATTGGTAAAATCATCCGGTTCTCCCATTTTAATCTCCGACATCATATCCATCGCAATTTTTCTGAATTCGGGCCAAATGGATTCCGGAATATACGCCCGTGACGCAGCCGAGCATTTCTGTCCCTGATATTCAAAAGCACCCCGGATCAATGCTGCAGCCAGAGCCTTTACATCGGCGGTTTTATGAGCAAATACGAAATCTTTACCGCCGGTTTCTCCGACAATCCTGGGCCACTGCCTGTATTGACGCACGCAGCTGCCTGTGGTTTTCCATAGTTCACGAAATGTGGCCGTGGATCCGGTAAAATGAATCCCCGATAAATCCGGACTTGCCAGAACAGGATTTCCCACTTCCGCTCCGGAACCGGGGACCAGATTGATCACACCGTCTGGCAGGCCCGCAGCCTGCAGCAGTTTCATGATAAAATAAGCGACATAGACCGTTGATGAAGCCGGCTTCCAGATCACGACATTACCCATCATTGCCGGCGCCGTAGGCAAATTCCCCGCGATCGAGGCAAAATTAAAGGGCGTCACTGCGAAAACAAATCCTTCCAGCGGACGCTGTTCCACATAATTCCATACTCCCCGGGTGGATATCGGCTGCTGTTGATAAATTTTTTGCATGTAAAAGGGATTGATTCTGAGAAAATCGATCAATTCACATGCCGAATCGATCTCTGCCTGAAAAACGGTTTTACTGGCATTGAGCATATTGGCCGCATTTAATGTGGCCCTCCAGGGACCGGAAAGCAGCTCTGCGGCTTTGATAAATACAGCGGCTCGCCCTTCAAGCGGCATGGCCGCCCACGCTTTCCGTACAGACAAGGCGGCCGTAATTGCTGCATTGATTTCCTTTTCTCTGCATTGATGATATTGACCCAGTATGTGCCGGTAATCATGCGGACAAACACATTCTTTACTCTTTCCTGAGCGCACTTCCTCACCATTGATAATCGCCGGAATATCGATTTCATTTGATTTCAACTCCTTCAGTTTGCTTTTCAAAATCTGTTTTTCAGGACTGCCGGGTCCATACTGCAGCACCGGTTCATTCTTGGGAACAGGAACATTTAAAAAGGCATTTTGCATGACACGCCTCCTTTCGGAGAATTGATACGGGAAAAGCAATCTGGACAGCAAAGAATCTTTAAAAAATCCTCTTACCTCCAATGCAGACAGAAAAATTTGGACTCATATAAATGTGTATCATTCTCTGGATATCAGCAATAATCAAAACGATATTCCTTGTTGATTTCCAGAGGATCCTCATCTATTATCTGCATTCCGGGTATAAAAATCAAGTCTTTTTCATCGCTTCAATCAGAAAATTCAAACGGCATCCATTCACGATTTTTCCATCGATTTCCTGAAATCTCCAGGACCGCCCATAATAACAGAAGCAAACTCATGGAGAGAAACCAGGAAAACTGATTTTTATAAGCAAAAAAGTGCACAACCAAGGCAACTGCCTGAAATGGAATGAGCAGGAATAAAAACATCAAGCTTCCGATTCGTTCACCCCTTTCCCGTTTTCGGGAAAAGGGAAATTCCCGGTTTCGAATCGATACAAACGACATGAAAACCAATCCTAAAAAAAACAGATAAATGGTATGCTGAACGGCATGGGTCCATAAAAACTGAGAACAAAAAACAATCATTAGTATGAAATAAAACGGCCCCACAACACTGATGAACAATCCGAGCCGAATGCCGCGCCAGAGTCGTATCGGCGATTGTACAGGTGCAGACTGAAATATCCATCGCGCTTCCCAATCCCGGATATACACCGATCCCTTGACAGTCATAAAAATTAAAAAGGCCACAAAAAACGGCAGAAGCTGCATACTGGTGGTTCCGCCGCTAAACAGAGGTATAATAAATGGATCATAAATATCGGATTCAATCATTCCCCATAATACAATGACAGAAGGCATAGCCAGCATTGGAAGCAAAGTCAGCTTTACAGAACGATCGCGGCGAATTAACTGAAGTGACAAAAAAAATCCCGCTCGTGTTTCTGAGTGACTAATACGGCCGGCTTTGAAAATTGACCGGCAAAATGAACGGTTTGCGCCGAATGATTTCTGCCTCTTGATATCCGTTGAACTCGTATTATATTGTGATACATTGTAAAGATAATTGAATGACAAATGTCGAAATCCAAAGATTAATATCAAAATGGACAGTGTGAATGCAAACAGCGACATGGTTAATATCTGTTGGGATTCAGGCTGATAAACGGATTCTGCCATCACCGCGAACCAGCCCGGCGGCAGCCAGCGCAGCCAGGAATCTTTGAGATGAAAACCCATTCCCGATGTTTCCCACCCGGTTCGAGCGATCCATTGATATAAAAATATTAAAACCATCATAAATAAAAACTGAATCCCCGTAACAATAGACTTTATTTTTTCAAACCGCACCCATCTGAGCAATGCTGTGTAGATCATCATGATTAAGCCTGCCGTAAACAACACAGCCAGCAAAGCTGCCACAGCAAAAACAACAGGAAACAGTTTCGGTGCGCCGGGTAAAAAACCGCTGATGACGGTGGGTCCGATACAAAGCACTGTACTGAAAATCAGAATGAAAATCAACATATGGGATATACGGGCCCAAAAAAACGTGGTTGAAGATACCGGTCGGTGACTGAGAATATCCAGATCATCCGGAATCATCAACACCTGACTGCATTCCAGAATCACTGAGAATCCGGCCATCATCATGAAATAGGCATAACAGAAAAGAAGATACAGGGAAGGAGGTGCCCGCATAACCAGACTGATCCCGAGACTGAATCCCATCACCCAATAGAATATCAGACTGCGTAAAAACATGGGCATGCGCTGTTTCTTTTTATTGCCCGAACTCCACTGCTGTCTCCATTCATTGATCAGACTGACACGAAGCAATGTCCGGAATTGATCCCAATCCGTTTTCTTCTGTTTTGGTACTTTCCGGATCATTGTGGTATGCCGGTGGAGGTAATCTTTTGAGATAAAATCCTGGCCAATTCAACCGTATCTTCCGCTGATGTCAGCTGACTGAAAACACCCTCCAGAGACGCCTGTTGGGTCATGGATTTTAAATCCCGGACCGATCCGTCCGCAATAATCCTGCCCTCACTGACGATCACAACTCGGTCACAGAGATTTTCCACGACCTCCAGAATATGCGAACAATAAAAAACAGTTTTTCCCTGTTCCGCAAGATGGCGCAGGAGCATCTTGAGCAGCAGGGCCGCATTTGCATCCAGTCCATTGAGTGGCTCATCCAAAAGAATCACTTCCGGATTATGAAGTACGGAAGAAAGAATCACCACTTTCTGTTTCATCCCCTTTGAAAATGACTGCATGGATTCATGCAAATGGCTTTCCAGTTTGAAAAAGGCTGCAAAATCATGGATACGGCTGACCAGATCTGATTCATTCATATGGTAGAGCCGTCCGACAAACTGCAGGTATTCAAGTGGTGTCAGGCTCTGATAAAGGGCGCCGGACTCAGGCACATATCCGATCCTCTGTTTCACCTCAAGGGGCTCTTTCTGCACATCAAATCCGGAAATCGAAGCCGATCCTGATGTAAATGGAATCATGCCATTCAGCATTTTAACTGTCGTGGTCTTGCCTGCGCCATTGGGACCCAGATACCCACAGATCTGGCCTGAGGGAACTGTAAAAGAGACATGATCGACCGCCGTTCGGTCGCCATAAATTTTTGTCAGCTGTTTCAGTTCAATCATTCGTTAGTCGTTGATCATCTCATTTATTTTCATTTCATTGATGATAATTATGAAAACACCTCTTTCCCTCAATCTTCGTAAAAACTTCATTTTAAACGATTGAATATGCGATGCATATTGTAAGCAAATATCCGGGTTTATCTTAATACAATCCATGTCTTTTGTACCACTTCCCTTCACTCAACATGACCGGAGTTTATTCTTTTATTGTATCCAGCATACTCTGAATTAATTCTCGGATCACCTTCGGATTTCCCTTGCCTTTGCTCGCCTGCATGGCCTGCCCCATAAGAAATCCGAACAGTTGCGTCTTGCCTGCTTTATATTTTTTTACCTCGTCCGGATGATCATCCAGCACTTTTTTAACCACTATTTCCAGTTCGGATGAATCGGAAACCTGAGCAAGCCCCAACTTTTCAATTGCTGTCTGTGGAGAATCTCCGGTCGTTGCCACATGATCGAACACGGTTTTTCCGGCCGTATGAGATATCGCTCCTTTTTGGATTAACCGAATGATTTCAGCCAGATCCTCTGGTTTCATTTTTAATTCAGAGATGCCTATTTTATCTTCATTTAATTTACGCAGCACTTCACCCATCACCCAATTGGCCGCCTGCTTGGATTCTCCGGCTGCTTCAGCCACGGCTTCGAAATAGTTGGATATGCCACGCTCCTCATTGAGAACAGATGCGTCATATTCGGACAATCCGAAATCCGAAATCCATCTTTGCTTCCGTAAATCCGGCAGTTCGGGCAAATGAGATTGGATATCCTGCTTCCACGCTTCTTCCACAATAACCGGTGCCAGATCCGGATCGGGAAAATATCGGTAATCATGGGCTTCTTCCTTGCTTCGCATGGGCACAGCCAGTCCCCGGGCATCATCCCAGAGCAGCGTTTGTTGAACCACGGTACCGCCTTTTTGCAGCAGATCGGTTTGACGCCTGATTTCATAGACCAGTGCCCGTTCCACACCCCGAATCGAGTTCATGTTTTTCAATTCGGTTTTCACCCCCAGCGTTTCGGTCCCTTTCGGTCGAAGGGAGATATTGGCATCACAGCGTAAACTGCCTTCTTCCATATTCCCGTCACATACATCCAGCCATCGCACCATTTGACGTATCTTTTGAAGGTAGAGGTATGCTTCTTTGGGAGAACGGATGTCCGGCTCGCTGACAATCTCGATCAGAGGCATGCCGGACCGGTTCAAATCCACCATGGTCTCATTGGTATTCACATAGGCTTCTGCATGTACGGATTTTCCCGCATCCTCTTCCAGATGAATGCGGTGAATACGGATTTTTTTTCTTGATTTTGTATCTGTTTGGATTTCAATCCATCCATGCTCGCATATGGGTTCTTCATATTGTGAAATCTGATATCCCTTGGGCATATCCGGATAAAAAAAGTTTTTACGCGCAAAAATAGATCGCTGGCGAATATCGCAATGCACAGCCAATCCCATTCGCACTGCATATTCCACAGCTTTCCGGTTGACCACAGGCAGCACACCAGGCATGCCCAGGCAAATCGGACAGGTCTGTGAATTTGGAGACGATCCGAATGTTGTTCTGCATCCGCAGAACATCTTCGAGTCTGTGAGCAACTGCGCATGTACTTCCAATCCAATCACGGCTTCAAAATCCATCATATTGTTGATTTCCTCAAATTTTCAAACCGACAATTAAATCCAAAAACATGCGGCCGGGCAAATTGTCTTTCAGAAAACAAGTGAGCCCTGCATAAACGTACGCATATTTATAAATCTCAACACCTGCTCCAGCCATCCATCCCCAGCCACTGTACTTTTTTGATTCTTCTTCCATCATCCAAATCCATCCGGTACTGCTGTCGTACTCATATAACGCGTCTTTGGAAGATCCATAAAAAGATCCGGCGCCGCTCACAAGAAAAGGCATTACATGATCGCTCCAAAATCCGCGGGGTGAAGCCAGTTGCAGACAAACAGCATGAAAACTCAGATCGAAACGCAGGGGATACCTGGTGCCTGTTCGAAACCAGAGCTCAGGATAATCATTATCGTATTCAACGCGCTGCCCCCAAAATGCATACCCCAAAGAAACCGGGCCTCCTTTTATCAGGGTTAACCGAAGCTGGCTTTGAAAAAAGAACCCCCCGGATTTCAGGGAATTAATGGCCGTATAGGTTTCATCTTCATCATGAATAACAGGAAAAACCGGCGGCTTTTCTTTTAAAATATCAACAGCACCGACACCAAGATAAACATGTGGCTCGAATGAAATCCGGGATTTTTTCGGGACTTTGGCGACGGCTGTGATCGAAAAAAATATCAGTCCGTAAATCCATATTTTTTGATTCACAAAAAACCTCATCGGTAGAATTTTGATTGTTGAATATCTTTGTGCCGCTCAATTGCCAGCTCGATCAATCGGTCAATCAAATCCGGATACAGAAGCCCGCTGGCCTCCCACAGCTTTGTATACATACTGATAGGTGTAAAACCCGGAATCGTATTGATTTCGTTGAGAAAGATCCGGTTCGTATTCCTCTCAAGCAGAAAATCAACCCGGCTCATTCCCGCGCAATCCAGAGTTTTAAACGCAGTCACTGCCCAAAGCCGGACACGATCAGCAACGGATTCCGGGATTTCCGCGGGAATTACGATCTCGCTTGCATCATCCACATATTTGGCATTATAATCATAAAAATCATTGCAGGGAATAATTTCTCCGATTACAGAGGCTTCCGGCTCGTCATTTCCCAATACTGCACATTCCAGTTCCCGGGCATCTACGGATTTTTCGATTAATATCTTGCGGTCATATTCACAGGCAATATCCACTGCGGCCGTCAAGTCTGTTTCTTTGGTTACTTTGGAAATACCCACACTGGATCCCGCATTGGCCGGCTTCACAAAACAGGGATATCCAATTGTCTCCCGGACACCACGGATAATGACTTCTGATTCTGTTTGCCAGGCACTGCGGAGGAACCAGATAAAATCTGAAGTTTCCAGATCGTTCTGTATAAAAAGCTGCTTCATCATCACTTTGTCCATACCCAGCGCTGATCCCAGCAGCCCGGCGCCCACGCAGGGAACATCGGACAGGCTTGCCAGACCCTGTACTGTGCCGTCCTCCCCAAAAGGACCATGCAGGACGGGAAACATGACATCCACAGAAAACCGCTCGCCGCATCGCGGGCCTTCAGTGATGAAGCACCCATGCATCGAAGGATCTCCCATTAATATCACCGGACCCTGCGCGTCGGACAATGCCCTGGCAGAATCAAGGGCAGCCCTGCCATCCAAAAGCATCCATTGCCCGTCTCTTGTGATTTTTACAGGCAGAAGCTTATACTTCTTCTGATGGATATTGGATAAAATTCCCAGCGCGGAAACCAGCGACACTTCATGTTCCGGGGATCGCCCGCCAAACAGCACCATAACAGTGGATTGCTTCATGCTTTCCTCAAGACAATTCAATAAAAAAAATAGGACTTTTTCTTCACTTTATCAACCCATTTATTTCTCATTAAAAATACCCTGAGCGTCCTGATCCTTTCTCGACTTTAATATCTTTCAGCATGCTGGATTTGATATTGATTCGGAGGTAAAACCGTTCGTACTGCCCTGTGTGCCATGTGATATTTGCCTCCCAGCAGTGAAGGTCCCGGTAAAAACTGAAATAGTGGCCGGAAAACTTTTCATCCACCCAATCCCATTGTGTACGCCAGCTGACTTTCCAATGTTGGGTCAGATTGAAATTCATATTAATGTTCGAATAAAACCTGGGCTTTTCATCTGTTATTCTTTTTTGATACCGGAATCCCGATTGTAAATCCCAGGGCATACTGAAATCTGCATCCTGCTCTTCAGATTCGAACCTGTCACCAACAATATCTTGAAGTGGCTCTTCGAGATTTTCATCAGGAGATCTCTCTTCCATGGTTTCACTTTTTCCCCCGGATTCCTTCTTTTTACCTCCTCCTGCCTTCCCTTTCAGGCTGAAATTAATATTCATACTGATGTTGGTCATCTGAGCCAGTCGGAATTTTTTCCATGTGTCCGGTTTTGACCAGACCATATCGTCCATCCACAGCGTATTGGTTTGACGGCCGTTATCATCTATCTTATAAAATGAATGGGTGGCATTCATACTCAGACGGTATTTTCCGAACAGTCTTGCGCTTAATGATGAGGTGAGATTGCTCAATCGATGGGTCTGAGCTTTCCAATCATACGAGGAAGACAACCGGTAGGAAAAAAGGTCGAATTTCTTTTCGTTCTCCCCCTGACCCGTCTTCATCTGGAAAACATTATTGACACTGAATCCCATTGAACGACGCTCACTGCCCAGGGATGGGGAAATGATCCCTCCCGAATACGGATTTTTATCATACACTGTGCCTGTGGTATCTGCGATTTCAACAAAATAGCCCCATTTGTCATCCGTAAAATCGGGCTGGTATGTAAAGCTGACCGAAGGTGTCATCACATGACGCACCTGCACATCAGGAACATATCTGGACCGGAATAGTCCGTAAATTTTCGTATTGGCTGACACGCTGGTATTAAAGGTTCTCACCGTAAAAAAGCCGCGTTCTTTTTGATCATCAATTTGATTGGTTTCTGGATCAAGTGAATAATGATTTCTGCGGTCCAGCCAGACTTCATCATAATTAAAACTTGGTTGTAAATGGAGCCACCCAAAAATTCTCGGGGACACCATGATTCTCAGATTGTGTTTCAGCCCCATGCCTTCATCGATCTCGGTCTCGCCATAGCCTTCATAGTAGAGCGTGCGCTTCCTTCTGCCTAAAAAACTCACATTGTAGGGGATTGATATTTGCTGATACCATGCCTCCCGGGTTCCTTTTTTCCCGGACGGGATTAAACTGCTCCAGCGGTTTGAAAAGTTAATCTGAGGCATGGTTTCCGTGATATGCGGTGAACCGGTTGTCGCTGCGTCCTCCCGAATATTACGATTTTGGTTTATATTGATAGTCAGATTGCCCGAACGACCAATGCGCTGTGTCAATGTGGCATTGGAGGAAATATTTCCACGGGCGATTTGCTGCAGATTGGCACTGGTCTCCCGGTACAAATTATCCGAACTGACCAGATTTGCATTGACGGTAAATCGGGTTGTGGGCGATATTTCATGGCTGTGCGTAACCCTCAGATCCCATCGGCGTTCCTTTGTTCCTGAGACTTCAAAATTTTTCCGTGTAAATGAACCTGAAATATTGCCGCGCAATGTGTACCGTTTCTGATATCGGACATCTCCTCTGAATAAAAATCCGGATTTTTCATAATAATTTACTGTGGCTTTTGCATCCCAGAACTGGCTGGCTGCCCAGTAGTATCCCAGCCCGCGAATGGAACGGCCTTCCGTAGAGCTTTCACCATATTTCGGTATTAAAAGACCGGAGTGTCGTCCTTTCTTTATAGGAAACAGAGCAAACGGCAGAGCCATCACCGGAATTTTCCCCAGATACATGACCACCGGTTTGGCCACTACTTTGTCATTCACCATAATTTTCATCTGCTTTGACCAGAAATTGAAATGGGGATCTTCCTCTTTATCACAAGTGGTAAACCGGGCGTCTCCCACGTAGATGCGGCTGCGATCTGTCAATTTCATGGCCTGACCATGATAAAATCCTTCATCATGCTCTGTACGCCCTCTCAGTACAAAGGCTTTTTTTGTTTTCATATTATATATCATCCGGTCGCCAAGCATCACGTCTCCGGCCTGTGAAAATTCAGGCAGCCCGACTGTCTCTTCGGTCTTGATGGAATCTCCCTCTTCTGTTACGGTCCATACTGTATCCAACACGCCTTCGGCCACCAGCTCTCTTGCATCCCAATCCACGGTGATCTTTGCGGCTGTGAGAGACATATTCGTATAGTCAACCCTGGCCTGTCCTTTAAGAACCGTTATCTCCTCCTGAATATAATTTTCAATGATCTGTGCCTCATAAGTAATCGGGCCTTCCAAGTCTGATTTTTTTTGGGTGGATTTTTGTAATTGAAGCGAATCCGAAATGACCGAATCCGGTAAAATATCCCTGTTTTCAATCTGAACCGAATCTACACGAATCTCTGTAGAGTCTGCCGATAAGAACTGTCCGACAGCCGGATTCACTCCTAAAAAAAAGAGAAGGATTGCGGCAGTGCTGAATCCTCTCTCCTGAGCGATTTGAAGTTGAACGCGTTTGATAATTTTATGAACCATCGTAATTGATATTAAACGTGATCGCTTGCTTGACAGGGATCGGTATGTATATTTGTTAATTTCTGCAGTGTATGATCCTGATGACAGCTGTTTGTTTTATTCAATTGATCTGGCCAGATAGGCTGCACCCACCAGACCGGCAGAATTCCCCAGTTTTGCTTTGACAATTTCCACAGATTGGGCTGCCACAGGCAAAGCGTCTTTTTGAACGCGTGCTCGAGCCGCATCTAAAATAAAGTTGCCTGCATTGGCAATGCCTCCTCCCACAACCACACGTTCAATATTTAAAAGATTAGAAACATCTGCCAGAGCGATGCCCAGATAGTCTCCCGCCTGCTGAAACGCCTCGATTGCCAGCTTGTCTCCGTTGACGGCGTCATGATAGATTTCCCGGGGGGTCAGTTTTTCAATGTCCTTCAGGGAAGACTCCACGCCTGCATCCAGTTGCTCCTGTACCATACGTACAATGCCTCGAATACTGGCGTATTCTTCTATACATCCCTTTCTGCCACAGGAACAGGTGTAACCATTATAATCCACAGTCATATGGCCGAATTCACCGGCCAGATCTCTGAATCCACGAAAAATCCGGCCATTCAGTACAAGTCCTCCGCCCACGCCGGTCCCCAGGGTTACCATCAGCATATGCTGACTGCCCCGGCCGGCTCCATAAGCAAATTCACCCAAGGCGGCAACATTGGCATCATTGTCCACCACAACTGTGCAGTCGAGTTTTTCCCGGATAGCGGGTGTGACGGAGACCTCTTTCCAGCCTGGAAGATTGGGTGCAAAATGGCATATCCCGCCATTTACATCGATCTGTCCGGGAATGCCGATCCCGATCCCTCCAATTTCAGAACCTTCCGTAATGTCCTGGGTCAGCTGGACAATACGGTCAAGCACATGGGCAGAACCCTGATCCGCTTCTGTCGATATTTGCTGTTCTTTTAAAATTTCCCCCCGATCTGAGACAGCACCCGCCTTGATGTTCGTTCCGCCCAGATCCACACCGATATACAGTACTTCTCCCATGGTTTATCTCCGATTCGCTTGTTTCTGGTAAAAAGTAATCAACACCTTCATTTTAAAAATAGTATTTATTTAGAACATCGTATACCGGCTATCATTGTTTACGTTCACGAATTGATATAAGGTACACAGGAATTTAACAAGAATCAATATGAAGTCGATAAAAATATTTTTTATATATGAAAAGTATTCACTTTCCACCCTTCTTTTTTTCCCGCCAGAATAAAAGACGCTCCCTGATTTTTTTTTCCGCGCCAAATTGCTTCGGGCGATAATAGACACGGCCTTTCATTTTTTTTGGAAAATACTCCTGTTCCGCAAATCCGCCAGGATAAGCATGCGGATATTTGTAGCCTTTTCCATAATCCAACTCTTTCATCAGCCCGGTCGGAGCATTGCGTAAATGCAGTGGAATGGGCTCTTGTCCGAATTCAGAAAGATCTGCCCAGGCCTGGTCGACGGCCAGATAAGCCGCGTTGCTCTTGGGCGCGCTGGCTAGATACGTGGCAACCTGTGAAAGAATGATGCGTGCCTCCGGCATACCGACTGCATGAACCGCCTGAAATGCCGCATTGGCTATGATTAATCCCTGAGGATCGGCATTGCCGATATCTTCAGAGGCTAAAATCACCAAACGTCTGGCAATGAACAGCGGATCTTCTCCGGACTCCAGCATACGTGCCAGATAATATACGGCTGCATCCGGATCAGATCCGCGCACCGACTTGATGAACGCCGATATAGTATCATAATGCTGATCGCCGGCTCGATCATAACGCAGTGTTTTTTTCTGCATGGCTTCCTGCAATACGGCTTCTGTCACATAACGCCGGTTCTTTTTTACCGGCGCCAGCTGAATGCATATTTCCAATGTCGTCAATACCCTGCGCGCATCGCCTCCCGCCATTTTCACCAGGATTGATTTGACATTGCCCTCAAATCCGACCAGGACACTTTTCAGAATGATGTCCTCGGATAATGCCCGTTCGATCAGCAGAATTAAATCTTTTTCAGGCAGTGGATTCAATATGAGCACCCGGCAGCGGGACAAGAGCGGAGCGATCACTTCAAAAGAAGGATTCTCTGTGGTGGCTCCCATGAAAACGAGAGTGCCGTCTTCCACGGAATGCAGAAGCGCATCCTGCTGCGCTTTATTGAACCGGTGGATTTCATCAATAAACAGAATCGTGGGCTTGGCTGTATGCAGCCGCTGCTTCTTCGCTTGATCGATAATCAGGCGAATATCTTTCACTCCGGCGGTCACGGCGCTGATTGCATGAAAAAAAGCCGTGCTTTCGTTTGCCAGAATCCGGGCGAGTGTGGTCTTGCCGATACCAGGCGGTCCCCAGAAAATCAGAGAAAAAAGCCGCCCCTGCTCAACCATGGTTCGCAAAATCCGGCCGGGTCCGACCAGATGCTGCTGGCCAACCAGTTGATCCAGAGTCTTTGGCCGCATGCGTTCGGCTAACGGCGCAAATTCAGAAGGTTCCGTCGATTCTTTGGAAAATAAATCCATAAAAACAATTTAATCGGCCGGCCGAATAAAGTCAAGCCTTTCAACCATGCAAGGATTTCTAACTTTCGCAAGGTTGAAAATTTTATTTCACCAGGCACACTTTCATCCGCTTCTGAAACGATCCGGCACGCATATGCACAATGTAAGATCCCGCGGCATATCCGGCCGCATCCCACACAATGTTATAATATCCGGCGTCCTGCTTCCTGTCGACCAGCGTTTCCACAGCCTGACCCAGGACATTATAGATCAGGATCAATACATGTTCATTTTCGGGCAGATCATAGCGAATTGATGTCACTGGATTGAATGGATTGGGTACATTGGAATGCAATTGAAAATTTTTTGGCAGCTTTTCTTCAAGGCTTTCATTGATCCCTGTCTGATGGGAATCTAGGCGTCCGGTATTCTGATTGTTCGCATGAAATTTCGGCCACGGGCTGTCCGCCAGACCCATGCTGCCGGTGCGAATCGCATACACGTTTCCGTCCAATGATCCGATATACAAGATGCCGTCCGGACCAATGGCCGGAGAGGACCAAACAGCACCCCCGGTGATAAAGGACCATTTTTCTGTGCCGTCCGGACGGATGGCATACACATTATCATCCCACGATCCAACATACACGATGCCGTCTTTATCGATGGCCGGAGAGGACCAAACAGCATCGCCTGTGTTAAAGAACCATTGCTCTGTGCCGTCCTGATTCAGGGCATACACACTGCCGTCTATGGATCCTACATACACCGTGCCGTCTGCACCGATGGCCGGGGATGAACGAACATCACCACCTGTTTCAAAGGACCATTTTTCTGTACCGTCCGGTTGGATGGCATACACCATGTTATCCATCGATCCCACATACACGGTACCGTCTAAGCCGATGACCGGAGTGTAAATCCAGCTTTCTGTGATAATGGACCATTGCTCTGTACCATCCGGATTCAGAGCATAAAGACTGTTGTCATATGATCCGACATACACAGTGCCGTCTGCACCGATAGCCGGAGAGGAAGCCACACCGCCACCCGTTTCAAAGGACCATTGCTCTGTGCCATTGGGATTCAGGGCATACAGCCTGTTGTCATACGATCCGACATACACAGTGCCATCTGCACCGATAGCCGGAGAGGAAGCAACTCCACCATCCGTTTCAAAGGACCATCGTTCTGTACCATTGGGATTTAAAGCATATAAATTCGTATCATCAGATCCGACATAAATCGTGCCATCCGCACCAATAGCAGGGGAGGAGCGAACATTATCACCTGTTGTAAAAGACCACTTCACAGTGCCGTCCGGATTAAAGGCATATAATTGATTATCATCAGATCCCACGTATATCGTGCCATCTGTACCAATGGCCGGGGAGGATTCGACTACACCGCCTGTGGAAATAAACCACTTGCAGCCGTAATTGACACTGACAATGGCAACCGAAATGCCATCCTGATGATCGGTAATACTCAGGTTGAATGTATGCGTACCGACTTTGGAACAGGAGACCTGAGTCAATGCCTCCTCCGGATTCGAAATAATCACTGTGCTTCCCGCAGGTTTGCTGATACATTCCCACGAATAGAAAATGACATCCCCATCCGGATCATTGGACGGACGGCCGTCCAAAGAGACAGGAACATTCATATCTGTGTAGATCCGGTCTGAGGCAACCGCTGCCGCCGGACAGCCCGGATGAAAACCGTTCCCCCTGTTGAAGGCATCTTTTCTGAATTTCGGCCACGGGCTGTCAGCCAGACCCTTACTGCTGGTCTGAATTGCATAGAGATAGCTGTCATATGATCCTATATAAATCGTACCGTCAGCACCAATGACCGGCGATGCATAGACCCGATCCTCTGAGGTGAAGGACCATTTCTCTGTACCGTCCGGATTCAGGGCATAAATTTTTTTGTCCCCCGAACCAATATAAACCACACCATCCACACCAATAGCGGGGGAGGAATAAATGCCATCTCCCGCAGCAAAGGACCATTTAACTGTGCCGTCCGGATTCAGGGCATATACATTCCCGTCTGCTGATCCCACATACAATGTGCCATCTGGACCGATTGCAGGCGATGAAAAAACATCCTCCTTCGTGGAAAAAGACCATTTCGCTGTTCCGTCCGGATTCAGGGCATAAATTTTTTTGTCCCCCGAACCAATATAAACCGCTCCATCCGCACCAATAGCAGGGGAGGATCGAACATCATCACCTGTTGCAAAAGACCACTTCTCTGTGCCGTCCGGATTCAGGGCATACACATTACCGTCTGCTGATCCCACATACAATGTGCCATCCGGACCGATTGCAGGCGATGAAAAAACACCCCCCTTCGTGGAAAAAGACCATTTCGCTGTTCCGTCCGGGTTGACAGCATATACTTTGCCATCCCATGAACCCACATAAATCATACCGTCCGTACTGACGACTGGCGAGGAAGAGACATCATTCTTCGTCAAAAAGGACCATTTCTCTGTGCCGTCCGGATTCAACGCATAAAAATTACAGTCATCAGAACCGATATAAATCGTCCCGTCCGGGCCGATTGCTGGGGAGGAATAAACAGCATCTTCTGTAACAAAGGACCATTTCTCTGTGCCGTCCGGATTCAGGGCATATACCTTCCCGTCATTTGACCCGATATAAACCGTACCGTCTGCGCCAATCGCCGGGGAAGAAAAAATATCATTCCCCGTGCGAAAGGACCATTTGCAGCCGCAATGTAAATCCATCATAGCTGTCGATCTGCCGTCCTTGTTGTCGGTCACCGTGAGACTGAAGGAATACGCACCAACGCTTGAACATGTCACCTGAGTCACTGCCTGTTCCGGATTTAAAATGGTCACGGTACTGCCGGCAGGCCTGTGGGCACATTTCCATAAAAAGAAAATGACATCCCCATCCAGATCATGGGACGGACGGCCGTCCAGGGTAACCGGTACATTTATATCTGTATAAACCGGATCTGTGTTAACAGCCGCAACCGGGCATCCGGGATGAAAACTGCTACCGCTGTTGAATCCATTTTTCCTGAATTTAGGCCAGGGACTGTCCGCCAATCCCATGCTTCCTGCATGAATCGCATACAGATTGTCGTCCCATGAACCGATATAAACTGTCCCGTCCTCGCCAATCGCCGGGGAGGAATCAATCCAGTATTCTGTCACAAAGGACCATTTCTCTGTGCCGTCCGGATTTAAGGCATATAAATATCCATCATCAGAACCGATATAAATCGTACCCTCCTGACCTACGGCAGGAGAGGAATATACTCTATCCTCCGTGAAAAAGATCCATTTTTCTGTACCGTCCGGATTCAGGGCATAGACCTTTTTATCCCATGATCCCACATAAACCGTACCATCATGGCCGATTGCCGGGGAAGAATAGATACTGCTACCTGTAATAAAAGACCATTTTTCTGTACCGTCCGGATTCAGGGCATACACCTCATTATCCATTGATCCCACATAGACAGTACCGTCCTGGCCGATGGCCGGGGAAGAATGGACAGCATCACCTGTTTCAAAGGCCCATTTTTCTGTGCCGTCCGGATTCAGGGCATAGACATACCCGTCATTTGACCCGATATAAATCGTCCCATCTTCACTGATGGCCGGGGAAGAATTGTATATACTGCCACCTGTTGTAAAGGCCCATTTTTCTGTGCCGTCCGGATTCAGGGCATACACATTATAGTCATATGATCCCACATAAACCATCCCGTCCGGACCAATTGCCGGTGAAGAATAAACGAAAATGCCTGTTTCAAAGGCCCATTTCTCTGTACCGTCCGGATTCAGGGCATATACTTTATTATCCATTGATCCCACATAAACCGTACCGTCCTGGCCGATTGCCGGGGAAGAATGGACAGCATTGCCTGTTTTAAAGGACCATTGTTCTGTGCCGTCCGGATTCAGGGCATAGACATACCCGTCATTTGACCCGATATAAACCGTACCGTCTTCGCTGATGGCCGGGGAAGAATTGTATATACTGCCACCTGTCGCAAACGACCATTTCTCTGTGCCGTCCGGCTTAGCATTAAGACTGAAAATGATACCTGTCATAATGACAATCCGAACATTCACTTTTATATTCATTGCATCACCTCATGAATTACAAATACAATTCGTTCGAAATGTTTTTCAGGAACATTGGGATGAATCTCTTCAATGAAAATTCCGTAGACAAGTTGATGACGACTGGAGACTCTAACCGTGTTGATGTTGTTCTCAAAACGTGGGTGATTATCTATCATAATAAAATAATCGGTTAAAAGCAATGAACAATTAAAAAATCTGAATACGGATGAATCCTTTATTAAAAATTCAAAATTGTTCCCGGACTTATTCCAAAGGAACCATTCGGATTCAGGCCGTTCGGGACCTCTGCTTGACAATGAACGCCGGTGAAATCGTCAGTCTCATCGGCCGGTCCGGATCCGGTAAATCGACCCTGCTGAATTTAATCGGAGGACTGGACATGCCGGATCAGGGACATATCTGGATTGGAGGCAACGACCTGACTCGGATGAACCGGGATGATCTGGATAAACACCGCCGGTTCAATGTAGGCATGATTTTTCAGTCCTTCAATTTAATACCCTCGCGCACGTCTTTGGAAAATGTATCTTTGGCACTGGCTTTTGGAGGAAAAGGACGATCCGAAAGAAAACGCAGGGCCGCCGAGCTTCTCGATTCTGTCGGACTGAAGGACCGCATGAATCACAGGCCCGGCGAGCTTTCAGGCGGAGAATGCCAGCGTGTGGCCATTGCCAGAGCTCTGGCGAATCAGCCGATGCTGCTGCTGGCCGACGAACCCACCGGCAATCTGGACAGCAAAACCGCAGAGGCTGTTCTCAGCCTGCTCAACGAACTGAACCGGAAGGGTATTTCGATTTTCATGGTCACGCATGACCGGTCCGGTGCTGAAAAAATTTCTCACCGTATCCTGCAACTCATGGATGGCAAAATCATCAAAGAAAAACTGCTCCGGAGTCAGCATGAAAACGGATGAACTGACACACATCGCCCTGGGAAATCTCTGGCGGTCCCGGTTGCGGACTTTATTAACAACGCTCGGTGTCATCATCGGAATCGGTGCCCTGGTCTCCATGGTGTCTTTTGGTATTGGCATGCAAAAAAATGTCACAGACGTTTTTTATAAAAACGAACTGTTTACCAGCATGCTGGTTTCATCGCAAACTGTGAACTCAGATAAGGTTCTGTCAGGAGACATGAAAAGCATTTCCGGTAACCTGTATGAACCTCCGCCACTTTTAACCGATTCCACATTGATTCGTATTCAATCTATACCCGGTGTTGAAATGACTTTTCCCGAAATCCGGTTCCCGGTGAAACTGCGCCTGGGCCATGAAACCACCCAGACAAATTGCCGCGCATTGCCGGCTTCCATGGGAAAATATAAACCGTTTAACGATCTGCTAGCCGGTTCATTTTTTAAAAACGATTCTCAGCACACGGTTATTCTGAATCAGCACGTTTTCAAAGATTTAAATATTCGTTTGAAAAACGGTCAGGATCATTCTCACAACTGGGAAGATTCATTAAGAAACATCCTCTGGATCGAAGCAGACTCGCTGGTTGGCGATTCAATACAAATCATCACTTCAGTGGTGGATATGAATGAAATTTCCGGTCTTGCCGGATTTCTGATGCATGGCCGTATGCACCTTCCGTTCAAGGAGGTGACTCATAATTTCCGGATTGGTGGAATTCAGAAAATCGGTACCGGCTTTGAAAATCCGGATATGATTTCCGGTTCCGGCGCGATCATCCCGATTCAAACAGCGGAGACAATGCCGCGAATGGGATTCAGCAATATATGGGATGTGCTCAGCGGCAGACATGACCGTAAAGGGTATCTTTCGGCCATTGTTCGTGTTCATCATATCGACCATGTGAAAACGGTGCAGGACAGTATCGAATTCATGGGATACTCGGTCTATTCTATTTTAGACCAGCTGAATGAAATTAAAAAAGGATTCGTAATCTTTGATATGGGCCTCGGTGCAATTGGAACCATCGCGCTTATTGTCGCTGCCCTCGGAATCATCAATACCATGGTCATGTCCATTCTGGAGCGCACCCGTGAAATCGGAATCATGAAATCCCTCGGAGGAAGTGAACAGGATATTCGGGTCATTTTCTTTGCGGAAGCCGGTGTGATCGGTCTGATGGGAGGTTTTTTAGGAGTCATTCTCGGATGGCTTGTTACAAAAGTCGCCAATGCTGTGGCCAATATCTATGTGCTGAAGGAGGTCCATTTTACTGTGAATTTCTTTTCTATTCCATTATGGCTCATTTTCAGTGCACTGGTATTTTCAATTGGAGTCAGTTTATTGGCTGGAATCTACCCGGCAGCCCGGGCGGCATCTGTGAATCCTGTTGAAGCATTAAGGCACGATTAATAAATCATCATGTTTGCATTATCCACCGGTTCTGCATATCCCGGCGAAATGTCTGTAATATCTTCCAGTAAATATCGGATCTTGCGATTCAGGTTTTCCGGCGAGTAGGGCTTTTGTAAAAAATGGGTGTCCGGATGTAAAAGCAGTTGTTCACTGACCATATTGTCCGTAAAACCCGAGGCAAACAACACCTTCAAATCTGAACGTTCGCTCATTAATTTTTTGGCCAGATCCTGTCCGCCTATATACGGAATAATCAGATCGGAGATAAGTAAGTCAATCGTCGATTCCCATTCACGACTGAGCGTAAGTGCCTGATGCCCATCCTTCGCCTGTAATATCCGATATCCCTGATCTTCCAAAAGTCTGGCAGTGGTGCAGCGCATCTGATCATCTTCTTCGACCAGTAGAATTGTTACTGCCATGCCCACGGTCGGACTTGCAATATGCCGATTCGCCTCGTCCATAACCGACTGTGACAATTTAGGAAAATAAATGTGAAAAGTTGTCCCTTTGCCTGATTCACTGGCAACAAAAATGTCTCCTTTACTCTGCTTGACTATGCCGTACACAGTCGACAGCCCGAGACCGGTTCCGTTGCCCTTTTCTTTCGTGGTGAAAAAAGGTTCGAATATCTTTGAGCGTGTTTCCTCATCCATGCCAGTTCCGGTATCACTGCATACAAGCACCACATATTCTCCCGGAGGAATGGAAAGCCCCTTCTCAAGGCAGCCGGCCTTGTCCAAATCCACAACTCCGGTTTTAAGCGTACACTCCCCTCCATCCGGCATGGCATCTCTTGCATTGACCACCAGGTTTAAAACAATTTGTTCAAGCTGAACAGGATCGGCCATGATCAGATCTGTGTCTTCCGAAGTGATCATTTTCAGATTCACATGATCGCCTACCAGATATTGAAGCATTTTATCCACATCACGAATCACATGATTTAAATGGATACGTTCCGGGGACAATACCTGATTTCTGCTGAATGCCAAAAGTTGCTTGACCAGATTGGTCGCTTTTTTCGCAACACGGGAAATCATCTCCGCATCTTCTCTTAAAGAATCTTTCGGGGGCATTGAATAAAGCATCATTTCTGAAATGCCCAGAATACTGGCTAGAATATTATTGAAATCGTGAGCAATACCGCCAGCCAGCTGACCCACGACTGCCAGGCGCTCTGACTGCAGCATTTTTTGTGTCCGTTCCTGCACCTGCTGTTCCAGATTATTTGCATGGGTTTTTATTTGCTGATGAGCAGATTGCAGCCTGCGTCGGGAATGCCACTGATTTTTCTGATGAATAAAATGAAAACGAGAGCCTGAAAAAGAAATAATCATTGTTGCCAGCAGAAAAAAGTTATTGTTTACAAAAATGGGTATTTCATGGGATTGTACCACCCAGACATTGGGTAAAAAATAAAAAAACCAGATCAATCCAAATGCAGCGCCCAGTTCCATAATGGTCAGGGGCATCATAATACCAAAAGCCAGCACCGGTAAATTAATCCCTGCATAATAAGGATCAATCGGTCCCTGATCCAGATGACACATTAATGTGATGCTGCCGCTGACCGTTAAAAGCTGTGCGACAGCCAATGTATACGCATACTGAATGCCCCTGACAGATCGTGAAATAAAATAAATGCCGATAGAAATGGCTGTTACCAAAAGCCTTAAAACTAAAAAAGTGGCGAGCCAATGCGGTTTTAAAATCATATCGAGAATAGAAAACAGGGGAATAATAATCGCACTGAGCAAGGCTCCGACTGCAACCGCCTGATTCACGATACGGAGCCGGATCCGATCGAATTCTTCTGAAAGCAGGTGGGGAGTAAAAACAGGTTTAAGTTGCTCAAAAATACCCATATTTTTTCTTAATCAAAATAGTGTGTGAAAATTCAACTGATCATGGAAGCTTTATAAAATGTCATTTTAATGACAAATTCGTCACAACGAGAAGCAAATGTTGTACCATGATTTTTATCATATTTTTGCTTGAAATTGAGCGTTTCGTTCATTATTATTAATATCAGTTGGTTTTTATTTTTAAAAGAGATAGCATGCCTCTGAATAATAATTTTTTTTTGGATCCGGACAATCTTCAATGGGAATTTGTACGATCTTCAGGCCCGGGTGGTCAAAATGTGAACAAAGTGGCGACTGCTGTTCAACTGCGGTTTGATGTCCGATCCTGTCATTCACTGCCGGAAGATGTCAAGTTGCGATTAATAAAGGTCGCAGGCAAACGGCTGACCAACGATGGAAAAATTATCATAACAGCCCGAACATATCGCACTCAGCACCGGAATCGCGAAGCGGCTCTTTCCCGGCTGATGATACTCATTCAAAAAGCCTTGGTAAAACCGAAACCGCGAAAAAGAACCCAGCCAAGTCATACAGCCAAACAAAAACGGCTGGATGCCAAGCGCAGGCACAGTGAGAAAAAAAGAAGACGCCAACGCATCAAGGATTGATGTTCGCCAATTTAAAGGATCAAAATATTCATCTGGTGATAGAAAAAACGTGATTAAAAATAAAAATATTCTATTATGAAATATAAAAGGAGAATAATAAACTGATGCGACGTAACATCGTGCATGAAGGTGCTGAACAGCTTACCTATGAAATCCGGGAAATAGTCGCTGTTGCTGATCAACTGAGAGAGATGGGTGTGGATATTACCTGGGAAAATATTGGAGACCCGATTCAAAAAGGTGAAAAACTGCCACAATGGATGAAAGAAATCATCAAAGATCTGGTTTCGGATGACAAAACCTACAGGTATGCTGCAACCAAAGGCGTACCGGAAACACGTGAATTTTTAGCAACCCTTGTCAATAATCGAGGTGGATGTCAGATCACATCCGAAGACATCATCTTCTTCAACGGCCTTGGTGATGCGGTTGCAAAAATTTTCGGCTTTTTAAAACGGGAAGCACGGGTCATCGGTCCATCACCCGCATACTCGACTCACAGCTCAGCCGAAGCCGCACATTCCGGATATGAGCATTTGACCTATGAGCTCGACCCAAAAAATCACTGGATGCCAAATTTAGCTGATCTGGAAAACAAAGTAAAATACAACGATTCTATCGCCGGTATTTTAATGATCAACCCGGATAATCCGACGGGCACTGTCTATTCAAAATCTTTAATTGAAAACATCGTCCGAATCGCCCGGAAATATCAGCTGTTTGTTATCTGTGATGAAATTTACGCTCATATTGTTTTTAACGGAGCTCGAACCGTGCACTTAAGTGAGGTAATTGGGAATGTCCCCGGAATGGCCTTGCGGGGTATATCCAAAGAATATCCATGGCCGGGCTCCCGTTGCGGCTGGATTGAAGTCTTCAATCAAACCCGGCACCCCATATTTAAACGCTATATCAACAGCCTGGTCAATGCTAAAATGCTGGAAGTCTGCTCAACGAGCCTCCCCCAGTATTCCATCCCCAGGGTGATGGGGGATCCGCGATATATCGAACATTTAAATACGAGAAAAAAAATATTTGAACAGCGGGCGAATGAAGCCTATGAAATCTTTTCAAAAGTGGACGGTCTCTTTGTTGTCCGCCCCCAGGGGGCTTTCTATATATCGGTTCTGTTCGAACCGGGATTACTCTCAAACAAACAGACTCTGCCGATTAAAAACAAAAGGGCCCGGGAATATATTGAATCCCTGGTTAAAAATGTTGCGCCAGACAAGCGATTTGTCTATTATTTATTAGGTTCTGCCGGTATCTGTGTTGTGCCTCTGACTGGATTTTGCTGTAACCGTCATGGCTTCCGGATCACTCTGCTTGAATGTAATGATGAAAAACGACGATGGACATGGGAAACCATCTCCAGCTGCTTTAAGGACTACATTCAATCGTTATTATAAAATAAGCGTTGCTAATTACATAAATCATTGTATCAACATCCTTCAAGGATCTTTATGATATCACTCATACATGCTTTTAAAATGACTCGGCAACTTTCTGTTCACTTGTATGCGAGGAGCTAAAATAATGTCTTTAAAATTAAAAAAAGTCAAGAATTACAAACAGTGGGGCTGGGAAGCATGGGTCATGAAAAATGATTGGGTTACCCTGGCAGCGGTTCCAGCTATTGGCGGACGCATCATGGAATATGCGCTGGGAAGATCTTCCTTAATTTATTCAAACCCGGACTTGTTCGGAACAACCGTTTCGCCGGAGACAGGTAAAAACTGGCCCAATTTCGGCGGTGACAAAGTCTGGCCCGCTCCCCAGGAGGCATGGAAATGGCCGCCGCCGCCGAATTTGGATCACGGCCACTACAGTGCGATCATCGAGCATGAATCCGACGAAGCGGTCATCCTGCTTTTACAAAGTCCTGTGGAAACTTGGGGAGCACCCGGCATTCGCATAGAACGGCGTATCACCTTAAAAGAAAACAGCACAAAAGTGTTTCTGAAGGAAACGCTTGTAAACGAAGGCGAAAACGATGTTTCATGGAGTATCTGGGATGTCTCCCAGCAAATTGTGAATCATCCGGGTAAAGAAAATTTTGACAATTTTTGGACCTACTTTCCTGTGAACGTGAAAAGCCGATACGGAGAATCCGGTGTCTATTACACAGAAGCATCCGAAGGATGGATGGGAGAAGTCGCGCCCGGTGTTTACGGAGTTCAGTACAATCCTGACGGCCAAAAAATATTTTCTGATTCCCATGAAGGGTGGATCTGTTTTACCGATCGCCAAAAACAACTCGTCATGACCAAAACTTTTCCGAATTATCATGGAAAATCGTATCCTGACAATGAAGCAAGGGTGGCCGTTTATATGAATCACAAGGAGCTGCCCTACCTGGAAGTCGAGGTCATGGGTCCAATTATTGAACTGGCACCGGACGAATCCACTTCATTTTCAATAGACTGGGGTATGACACAGGCTCATGCACCGATTCTGGACATCAATGACATCGGTGTGATAAGCCATCCCCTTGAAGAAAATAATGGATCCCTGAAAGGTGAATACGGAGTTTTTTATGAGGGAAGCATTTATATGGTATTTCGTGACATGCGCGGAGTCATGCTTAAAAAGACATTACCGCATCCTGTTTCTCCATCAAAACCGGTACAGATCAATCAAGCAGTAAAAATGGATCCGGATGTCCGGCTTATCGAAGTTCAGGTTAACAGTCAGGACGGTCATACACTCGGAGTTCTGGACGCCATGGAAATCTTTCCTGAAAAATAAAATTCTTGATATTCCGGATGGATTCCATCCATCCCCGGTATAGGTACCATTAAAAAAGTGGGAGAAGATAAATCCGGTCTGGTTTTTTTTAACGATCATCAGGAATGAAAGAACCAGGACCTTTTACTGTTTAATAATAATGCAAAAAATCAATGTGCATCGATATCCGCTTCCAGGGGGCTGGAGGATTCTCGCAGGAAAATCTGACCAGGACAACGATACACTCAGCCTGAAAATTGCCCGCCAAAATGATATTTGGTTTCATGTCAAAGGCATGTCCGGCAGCCACGTGATTCTCCAGTCGGATACCGATGACAAACCGGACAAGGCCTTGGTTAAAATGGCTGCCTCGGTCGCGGCCTGGCACAGCAAGGGACGGACAGGCGGCAAAGTGGCCGTTGTATACGTTCAAGCGAAATATGTCACTAAACCCAAAAAGGCCAAATCGGGTACTGTACAAATACGAAACGAACAGGTAATCATGGTCAAACCCGCCCTGCCTGAAATCAAAGAGCTTCCATGAAATATTCCAGGTCAAATAGTACGCGTCTGGTTTATTCAACCAATAAGACAGAAGACATCTGCCCTCAATGCGGGGAACAACGCTTTCTCTGTAATTGTCAAAAGGAATCTTCCTTGAAAATAATGAATGATATTGTGCGGGTGCGCCGTGAGGTAAAAGGACGCAGGGGAAAAACCGTCACTGCTGTTCAGGGTATTCCTTTGGCTGACCAGGATATAAAAACATTGGCTTCCGAGTTAAAGCGTTTCTGCGGCACCGGCGGATCCGTGAAGGAGGGTGTTGTCATTATTCAGGGAGACCACCGAGAAAAAATTATTACATGGCTGAAAAACAGAGGCTATCAAGCAAAACAGGCCGGTGGATAATCATGCCACTCTAAATGATATTTTTCATTTATTATTTGCATTTCTCAAATTCATTCTACTAATTTATATTATTCGATATAACTGTCTTTAGAATGTTAAGGAAATCATTTCATCCTTAACATTCAGGAGGAGCTATCATGAAAAAAAGTCTCACACTCCTTTTGATTCTCTGTCTCTGGATGATGATGGGATGTGCAGCTTCGCACTACTCTCTGGGAAAAAAGCATGCTGAAGCGGAACAGTATGAACAGGCATTGACTGAATTTGAATTGGCCAAACAGGAAAAATCCGGGGATCCAAACATATTTCGGGAAATGGGCATTGTCTATTATAAGCAACTGGATTTTAAAAACGCCATTCAACATTTACTCCAGGCATTTCTCATGGATTCCACGGATGGACGGACGCTTTTCTATCTGGGCACTGCTTTCGAAATCACCCAAAAAACCGATATGGCCA
>Ga0272441_10001035_pt1 | contig 59964 bp, 33 predicted proteins | sample SSMProp6N_FD_193582 | JGI IMG/M metagenome (GOLD analysis project Ga0272441, IMG submission 193582) | Marine sediment archaeal communities from Little Sippewissett salt marsh, Falmouth, MA, United States - SSM-Prop-6N | ecosystem: Environmental > Aquatic > Marine > Wetlands > Sediment ...
TACTTCATCGGCGTCGAGCTGCCAGGGTTTCTTGATCAAGCGCACCAACTCGTGTGGCAATCTCTGCTGATCGTGATTGCTGTGGCGCTGTGGCTCTATTGGGCCGGAAGGTGGGCGTATGCGCCGCGATCGACGCACTAGACGGATGGCGCCCTTGCCGAGACTGATTCTGCAATTCGTTGGGTGGTTCGGGCTTGTGCTCGTGCTGTTGACGATTGCCTGGCCCTTCATCGCGCCTGCCTACACGCAGGCGATCTCTCACTTCTCGCGCCCGTTACTGCGCGCGTTCGAGTCTCCCAATGTCAGCGTGCTGGAGGCGAATCACGCGGAGCTGTGGGTCTATCGGATTGTCGGGGAAGGGCGAATCGCTCCGTTTACGTGGTTTGATCGCTACACGTTCTTTGCACTCATTCCCCTGCTTGCGCTGCTCGTTGCGACACCGGGTCTTCGACTCGTCCAGCGGCTGACGCGAATGGGGATCGGGTTTGCGGCGATATTTCTCGCCCATGCTCTTTACATCGCGGTTTCGGTGGAGCTTGCGTATGCAGCGATGGGATTGACAGATCTTGGCGTCGATACCCTTGCTGCACGTACGCTCGAAGGATGGCAATTGCTGGTGCGCGTGCTGTGGGAAGCACTCCCGATCGCGCTCTGGATCGGGCTCACGGGGCGGGCATGGAAACGTCAGTTCCAGATGCTGAGAGAAGCAGCGCCCCAAACGGCAGATCACAATCAAGCGGCTGATTCATCAGCCATACATCGTGGGAAAAGGATGGGGATCGTGAAAGCCAGGTGGATCGTAGCCGCAGTTGTGATACTCGCGGTGGCCGTATCGGCCGGATTCGCCGTCTGGGCTTCGGATGCGGAGATGTACTTCTCATCCGACAAGAACGGCGAAGACCGTGTGACCAAAATCCAAGAGGGAGACAGCGTTTGGATCGTTGTCATTGACGGAGATGAAGATACCGATTGCGATGTCCGGGACAAGGTATGGACTGACGTAAAGGTCATGGACACCAAGACGGGTGCGCACATCGTGTGGAAGAGCTACGTCGACAGGGATGGTGTGGATACGACCGGCGATGGGGTCGGTGATCTGGTGTTTCACGGGGATCCCGGCTACGCGCCGCACATGGGGCACTGGCCGGGTGCGAGCGCTGGATGGCTTGGGGCCGACTACCTCGAGGAAACCAATTCCAGCACCGGTGTGTTTGTCAGCCGCCGCGCGTTCCAAATCGGCACCCGTGTGAACCTCAGCGGTCCGCCACAGCAGGGATCGCACATTGTCGGCCCGTATGATGGCGCGATTGGGGGTCCGGTTGATCCTACGGACTTCGAGTGGGGTGGCTATCTGTACGCGGATGGCGACAACGATGACCATGGGGATGATCGAATCTGGGTTGATCGAGCGCAGAATTTCGTGGTCTCGACCAATGCCGGGTTTGAAGTGCCGGACGACGACGCCTACCTACCCCCAGGAGTTGCATTGCCTTTGGGGCAGGATTACATGCTTGGGCGCTTCGAGAACATGGATACGCTCATTGGGCTCTACGTTGACCAGAACGATCCCAGCGACGTTGCGCTTGCGCTCGGGAAGATCATCGATACCGAATCGACGATCGAGTGGAATCGCGAGGTCTATAAGGATGCGAATGAAGCTGCAACGATTACGGTTGTTGACTACGACGAGAACCTGAGCTGCGATCATGTAGAGTACGTACCCGTGTTCATCCTCGTGAATCCGGGATCCTGGAATCCGCAGACTGTGACGAGTGCTGTGGACTTCTGCATGCTGAAGCGCTATGGCGGGGTTATGAACATCGCTGGCGACGTCCCGAATCCGACCATCCCGCTGGTTTGGTACACCATGTATGATTCCGGCTTGTTTATCGATCTGCAGGCGAATGGAAGCAACCAGCCGAACGAGCAAGGAACCTTCTACATCGACTACCCAACTGCAGCAGAAGGCAACGTCACATCCTTCGATACGCGGAGCAACTCGGGGATTACACGTGTGATGTTCTATGCAGAGGAGACCCAGGCAGATTCCGGGATCTTCCAGCTAGACATCAACCAAATCCTACGTGACCTTGGATTCAATTCGCTCAACGTTCGAGACGTTCTTGTTGCCTATTACGTAGATCCCAACGACCAAGACGACTTCTCGTTAGATACGGCCTACATTGAGGAGAAGAACCACTCGCAACTCCGGTTTACCGACTACGCGCGCAAAGACACGGAGGAGTTCTGGATCGGTAGATCGCCGGTGTACGTAGAAGTCACCGACGCAAACGCCAATACAGACTCCTGTTGTCCGGAGCGTGTCGTGGTCCACATCTGCGACCCGCACGAAGTAGACGATACGGAGTGGCTTGTGCTGGACGAGTTGTCCAGCAACAGCCCCATCTTCTTCACCAACATGGGCATGCGACTTGTGTCGGTGTGGGACGCCATGGGCATCGGTGACCCCGATGCCCTGGGCGGCTACTCGCTGAAACTCGATAACTGGGAACTCGAAGTGTTCAATGAGGACTCGGTGTTTGCACGATACAACGACGTTGTTTACGCGGAAGCGGAGATTGCAATGATCGGCGATATCGATACCGCAACCGCTTTCCCTCCACGGATCGAATCTACTCGGGTGGCGAACGACGTTTCGTTCTCGGTCTTCGAAGTTGCGGATACTCAGGTCTACGATGGCGATGGGATCGGCATGTACTTCCTTGATCGCCAGGGCAACCAAGTGACCGGATATGCCAATTCGGACTGCGTGTTCGTGCAGGTGTTCGATCCGGATCAGGACGAGGATCAACTGCGCCGAGAACGCATCGATGCGTATTGGGATGGCAACGCGGGGCAAGGGCAGAACGTGCCGCTAGGACCCATCAACGATCCCGCGAACCATGCCGCCTGTGGCTACAATGATGCAGTGGCCCACATGGTCAATACCCTGCTTGGAGACACCAACATCTTCAACAACGGAACGTGGAGTAAGCTGTACGTACTCAACCCACGCAACGGTCGCTGGGCTCCGTTTGATTTGCTCGAAACCGGGATGGATACCGGCGAGTTTGTGTCCGTAACGTGCATTGATCTCGTGAGCCGATTCGAGTGTGAGCCAAACCTCGGCGTCTTGCCGGGCGACACAATCATCGCGGCGTACAACGACCCGTCCAATCACTCGGATGTCGCCTGGATCTCGATCAAGGTAGGCATTGGCGGTGCAGCGGCGGTTGGCTCCTCCACGACGTTTGTCGATGCAGATGGGGGAGAGGTCGCCGCCTACATAGAAGGTGATCCCGTATACGTTCGGGTCTTCGATTCGTCCATCTCCGGGGCCGGAAGCCTGGAGGGCGCGATCACAGTTGAGGGCGTGGAATACGATTTGCAGGCTGTTGTGGACGCAACGCCTGGAACGTTCATGACCGAGGCGCTTCCGATCAACACGGTGGCTGGCGATACCTTATCGGCAACCTACGTGGATCCCGCGGATCCGAACGATACCAGTTCCGACACGGTGCCGGTCGTGGCCTCCGAGCTTAGCATCGATCGATTCTACGCGTCTCCTTCGCCATTCGCTGACATTGCGACGTTCGCATATGTCGGTTCCGGGCTGGCGGAGACGTTTGCTGTGACGGTGTACGACCTGCGCGGTCGCATCATCTGGTCTACTGAAGCGCACAATGTACTTGGCGTGGATTGGGATGGCACGAACGCCGACGGACGGAAGATGGCAAACGGTGCCTACTTGTATGTCGTATCGGCATCGAACGGTGATGACCTCTTCACAGGCAAGGGGCAAGTGTTCCTCCTGAAGTAGCGTACCTCCTCGCGCCGCTCGGCTTCGGCCGGGCGGCGTTTTCTTTTGAGGCAAGCACGTTTACAATATAGACGTTGCCTTGTGAAAGGAGTTCGATTGCCCGAAGAGCACCCCCTGGCCATTCAGTTCAGCGATCTGAGAGGATTCTCTCACTTCACGGCTGCGCACGGAGATCGCGAGGCTTACCGCATTGCGCAGCAGTTCACCGAACTTGTCGGATCGAATGTCGAGAAACATGACGGCAAGTTGCTGAAAACCTACGGCGACGGTGTCATGACGTGCTTCGACGATGCTGTACAAGCCGTTATTTGTGCAGCTGAGATGCAAGAGATGCTGTGCGAGAAGTACTGTGGGCTGGACGAAGACGACAATCCGACAATCTCTGCAGGGATCGGCCTGACGTGGGGCACGGCCATCCGGACGGGAGATGACCTCTTTGGGCACTCGGTGAATCTTGCCAAGCGCCTCTCAGATGAAGCCAAGGGCGGCCAGATTGTGACGAATGCATCCATGCTCGACAAGACCGGCCGGATTGAGGGGTACGGATTCCGGGATATGGGGCAGCGCGAGCTGAAGGGCCTCGGTGAGGAATCCTTGTACGAGGTCATCTGGCGACCGGAAGTCGCACGGATCGAGACCGCGGACAACAGCATGGACATCATTCTGACCGACGACAACAAGGTCGTCGTCGAGTTGGGTAAGTCCATGAAGGCCCAACTGGAAGAGGTTCTGCAGAAGCTCGAGGCCGACGTCGATGAAGGGGATGCGCACGGTTTGGCGAGGTTCCTCAAGCAAAAGCTCGCCAAGCGGCTCGCGAAATCGATTCCCAATTGGATCGAATGGGGGCAGACGCGCGCTGGTCTCGGCATTGCCCATGCTGTACAGGATGTAAATGCTGAGATCTCCGATGGCAAACTCACATTGATCCTTGGGGAACGGAAGAAACGCCTCTCATTCAGCCCGAGAGACATCGACGAAAACGCAGCGAAGGCCTTCGTAGAGCGCCTGCAGCGCATGAAGTCAATTGCGCTTGAGCAGAGCAGGGAGCCGGCGAATAGCTAATCCCGGGTTCGAGCCTCAAGAGCAGAGCATCTGATACGTCGCCCGCAACCTCTCTGGACTGACCTGACACGATCTGGCAGTTGCTCCTCTGCGCCCGCGTCTGTAGTGAGCGTATCGAACGGGCGATAGAGCGGCCTTCATCGTTGATCGAAGCTCCTGGGTCTTCTACTCAAGGGCTGCAAGAAACTCGCGGACGATCGCTGTGCCGTGATCGCGGGCATAGAACCCGCGGACTTGCTTGTGTACTTCCGCCTTCTCGATATCGCCGGCAGCGACGGCTTCCTTGTGGCCGATGACAAGTTCCTGCGCCTTCTTGGGGCGTGGTCCCCAATGGAAGCGTTCGTTGAACTCCTCATCGAGCACAACGACGATCGGGATGGCACGTCCGCCGTTGGTGAGATACTGATCGATCAGATCGGGTTGCTCATCCCTCTGGATCACGCGGATCTCGCACCCGGCTTCCGAGAACAGCCGCACAATCACAGGGAAAATGGCGAGCGAGTCGCCGCACCAAGGCTCTGTAATCACGAGGATATGGTGAGGTCCGGCGGCACGGATCTTCTCCACAGCAAGCGCATCGATCTTCGCCCGGCGCTCGTAGAGCCGGTGTAGGTCGGTTTGATCTTCGTTCAGCAAGCTGGTGTAGTCATCAACGGTGAGACCGATTTCGAAGTACTCTCGCAGTTGCATGTGACCCTTCCTTTGGTCGAACTCGTGCTCTAGACGATGCGTTTTCGGCCCCACTTCCACAACTCACGGAAGGAAGCCGACTTCCCATACATCAGCATACCCGTATGGAACACTTTTGTGGCAAAACGCATCATGAGAAGCGCGCCAAGTCCCAACGTACAGATGCTGAGCGCGATCTCCCAGGTAGGAACGAAGTCCGCTCCTTCGGAAACCAGCGGGACCGCGCCGATGCGCATGAGCATAAGGCTCGGTGTGAATGGCGGGAAGAACTGGGCGATGCGCAGCCAAGTCATGTTCGGATTCTCGATGATGGCCGCAATCATGACCATCGGGAGGTACGGGATGAATCCGATCAAGCCGAGCGATCCACCGGAGTGAATGTCCTTGATGGCCGCGCCGACGGTGGCAAACATGGACGCAATGAGCAGATAGCCAAACACGAAGTAGAGCGGGTAGGAGATCCAGTGCACGAGCGTAAGCGAGGACAGCGGGAACGAGCCGAACTGGTTGACCGCGATATAGGCGGCCGTCCCCCAGATGAGCACTTGGACCAATCCTGTCAATCCAAGGCCGATGATCTTGCCGGCGATCAGCTCCCACGGGGAAACGCTGGAGAGCATCAGCTCGACAACCCGCGACTGCTTCTCCTTGATCACGGCATACATCACGAACACGCCGGTCATGAACGCACTCAAGAAGAGAATAAACGACAGGATCATCCCAATCAGAATCGGTGGTGGCGGCGGGCCGGAAGGTCCAGGATCCCGCCCTTCGGCAATCGTGATCGCGAGGATTGCGACAGCCATCAAGACCATGATAAGGACGGTTGTGATGATGTACTGCTTGCTGCCAATCGCGTTCTTGAACTCCCAGCCGACAACTTTATGTAGTTTCATCGAGCTCTCCCTCAATCGTCTGCACGAAGATATCGTGCAGCGGCGGCCGGTCTACGTGAAGCGCTTGGATCTCAAGAGAATGCGGCAAGCCCCTGACGAAGCTGTCGGGATCGTGACCGCGTCGAAGCACCAAGGTGATGGAACCATGCTCTTCAACAAGGTGGTCCACACCTGGCAATTCACTGAGTGCTGCCGCATCTCCAGTGCATCGAATCTGAACGAAATGATCGCCGAACGATTCTTTGATCTCGCCAAGATTGCCGTACAAGACACGTTGCCCCCGATGGATGAGGAAGATGCGGTCGCACAATTCTTCGACCCGGTTCATCTGGTGTGACGACAGCAGCACCGTGATCCCTGCAACTCTCAGTTCGCGGATGAAGCCCTTGATGAGATCCTGATGCAGCGGATCGAGCCCAGAAAACGGCTCATCGAGGATCACGAGATCGGGCTCGTGCAGCACAGCAGCAGCGAACTGCACTTTCTGCTGCATGCCCTTGGACAGCTTGTCGATCTTCTTCTTCGACCAATCTGCGAGATCCATTCGTTCGATCCACTCGTTGGCACGTTTGCGGGCATCTGCACGATGCATCCCCTTGAGTTCTGCGAAGTACGTGAGCACATCACAAACTCTGGCGTCCGTGTACAGGCCGCGCTCCTCAGGCAGATAACCGATACGTTCCTTGAGCTGTGAAGGGCCGGCGTCCGAGAACGCGTAGCGAATGGATCCGGAATCCGGCTGCATGATGCCCATGATCATACGGATGGTCGTCGTCTTGCCTGCTCCATTCGGGCCGAGTAGGCCGAGAATCTCGCCAGCATGGGCTTCAAACGAGACATCGCAAACGGCGTTCACCGAGTCAAACGACTTGCGCACTTGTGCAATACCAAGCGATGCGGGTTGAGGCATGGGATTCTCCTCCTTGGCAAGCGAACATTGTACCCGACAGGGAATCCTGACTCGACTGCAGCCCCGCAATTGACCGCATTCCGAGAAGCGCACGCGATTTCTAATCGCGCACGTTCCGTTGGCTTCGCAAAGAGCAGTCAGCTTTGGACCTTTCTGCTGCGGGGACACTGGAGCGCTTGCTGGCGGAGACCACACCTCTGCACGTTCGGGTGCCTACGACGATTCCGACGGGCGTCGATCGGATCTTCTTGGTGCGTTGTGCCGCGAATGCGCAGCCATAGTTGGCGGCTCGTGCCGTTCTCCTTGCTGTATGCATGACGAGGTTGTCTTCCGCGGCTAGAATCCTGAGCGAGGATTCGCTACGCTGAGACGGAGGCGAAGGGAGGGGACTTGAAGATCACGAGACTTGCACTGGTTATGGTCATTTCGTTGGCGGTATTCTGCACCGCGCAGCAGTTCGAGCACGGACCCTATTGTGGGGCTCCGGACGAAACTGGCGTGACCATCTGTTGGTTGTATGACGTTGTCTGCGAGGACGTACGGATTGAGTATTGCGAAGAGGATCACTACAGCTCCGAGGCTTCGTTTGACGAGTCGATCCAGATTTCCATCGAAGAAGAGGACAAGCCTTCGACGTACAGCATCCGCCTGGAGAGTCTAGAGCCCGGGACCCGCTACCGCTATCGAGTCGTGGCAACGGTCGATGGTGTAGCGCACGCGAGTCGCGTTGGGTCGTTCTTGACAGAACCCGAGGCCGGAACGGCCGTCCGTTTCGGTGTCTTGGCAGATACGCAGCTTCAACATGAGGGAACGAATCGGTTGGAGCTTGTTGGCGACGCGATGGCTCAGGATCCCTTCGATTTCAATTTCATTCTGCATGGCGGAGATCTCGTGGAAGGCTCCTCAAGCTACTACTGGGACCATTGGTTCGACTCGTTCGATGACATGTTGCTGCGGGCTCCTTTCATTCCCGTGCTTGGAAATCACGAGAAGAATCATCGCTACTACTACGAGTTCTTCACGCTCCCGCCTGGAGCGGGAAAACATGACGAACGCTGGTGGGCCATGCACTACGGAGATGTGGTGGTTGTGGGGCTGGATACCAACGTCAAGCGCGCGGATGAGATTCGCGAGCAACAAGAGTGGGCGCGCGAGCATCTGTCAGGGCCCGAGCCTCACAAGTTCGTGATCTTCCACCATCCTGTTTTTACCTCTGACCCCGGGTCGAACAACTTCTACGACGCTATCTACCACCCTATCTTTGTAGAGAACGAAGTGGACATCGTGTTCAATGGACACTCGCATCACTATGAACACATCACCCGAGATGGCGTTGTATACCTTGTTGTGGGAGGGGGGGGAGCCAACCCGCGACAGACAAGACCTGATCACATTCAGGGATCGGATGTGTCGATCGAGCAGCACTATTTCTACGTTCGCGTCGTAGCTGGCTCTGCGGGGATCGATGTGGACACTGTGTCTGTAGCTCGCGAGGCGACACCCGAACCTATCCTTACACCGGAGGAGCTGTTGGACTCCTTCTATCTCCCCGTGGAACGGACTCTAGCAGTCGCTACAGGAGAGGAAGAAGACGAGGATCAAGCCGACACACAGTCGGATGAGGGAATACCTCCAGTGGAGGAAGCTGCAGTGGAAAGCACGGAATCCCCGGTTGCCGAGGAAGCTGATCCTCGTGCAGGAGAGGCTGATAAGCCTGCACCGGAACCGGGAGTGAATCCTGAAGCAACATCGGATGAGGCACGCCCGCCGTGGGAGTACGCCCTGATCGTGATCGGTGTGGGAGTCATGGCGGTCGCCGCGTATTTCATCTGGAGAGGGCGCAAGCGCTAGGCATTGCCATCGTGGAACCTGAAAGGAAATCCTGCGGAATGTCTTGTACGTAGCGATATTCAGGTGCTATACTCCTAAACCCCTCCAAGGGTCCAGGGGCCTGTTTGGAGATGGATCGGGAGCTTTGTCAGAGCAAATGGGGAGTTGTCTGCATTCGAGTTGCTCAGGCTAGTAGGGAGGCTGTCTGTGGAAGAAATCCGAGCAAGCGAGCACTACGTCGCTCGACAGCGGATGTATCGTGGATTCCTCTACGTCCTCATGCTTGTGAGCTGCGCGGTCATGCTTGTTCCGTTTATCTGGATGGTCACTACCGCCTTCAAGACTGAGGCTGAAGCCCTCATGTCTCCCCCGAAGTGGATCCCGAGTTCGCTTCAGTGGCGGAACTTCAGCGATGCTTGGAACGCGGCACCCTTCGGCATGTACTTCCTAAACAGCTTCTTCATGGCCATCACGACAACACTTGGCGAGGTCTTCACGACCATCCTTGCCGCCTACGCATTCGCCAAGATGAAGTTCTTTGGCAAGAACGTTGTGTTCGCGATCCTGCTGGGAACGCTGATGATCCCTGGGCAGATGCTGTTACTGCCCAACTACGTGACGATGGCTCGCCTAGGTTGGCTGAACAGCTACAAGGCGCTGATCATTCCGTGGTTGGTGTCGGTGTTCGGGATCTTCCTGTTGCGACAGTTCTTCCGGGGGATCCCGGACGAACTGCGGGATTCCGCACGAATCGATGGCTGCGGACGTTTCCGCTTCTTGTTTACGATTGTTGTCCCGCTGTCGAAGCCCGCGATCTTCACCGTGGCGCTCCTGAAATTCTTGGGAAGTTGGAACTCGTTCCAGTGGGTCCTGATTATGACCACCAGCCCGGAGATGCGTACGGTGCCAGTGGGGCTGCAGGTCTTCTCGAGTGAAATCGGCACCGCTTATGAGCAACTCATGGCTGCATCCGTATTGGCAATCATTCCGATTTTGATTCTCTTCCTCTTCACACAGAAGCAGTTCATTCAGGGAATCGCTCGGACTGGGATCAAGTAGTATGGAACACTGAAATCGGAGGAGGTGATGCAATCCTCAGTACGCGATGGAAGACAACGCAAGAAGGGAATAGGCACACCATCAAGGAGGTCCTGCAAAGATGAAACTACGTAATCTCGTTATTGTTGCGCTTGTCGCCGCCTTTGCTATGAGTTTCGCGGTTGTGGCGCAAGAGCAAGTCACGATTGAGTTCTGGCATCGATTCAGCGAGCGGCACACGGACACGCTGCTCCAGCTCTCGACTTGGTTTGAAGCACTCAACCCCGACATCAAGGTCGAGTGGATCTATCAGGGAGGCTATAGCGCCCTGCAGCAGAGCATCACGGGAGCAGTCGTGGCCGGAGAAGTTCCGACGATGACGATCTTCTACGAAGACTGGATCCCGCCGGTTGCAGACGCACTGCTGCCGCTGGGTCCCTACTTCACGGACGAGGAGATCGCCGATATCCTTCCTGGGCTCCTGTACAAGGACATGCTGACGATTCCGTTCAACAAGTCCATCATGGTGCTCTACTACATCGAGGACTACGTTCCGGAGCCGCCGACGACCTGGCAGGAGTTCTACGACCTCTGTGTCGAGAACACGGTCGACGAAGATGGCGATGGCGTGATCGACCGCTATGGCACAGGAATCCGTCCAGGCAACCCCGAGCAGTTCTTCTGTCTGCTTGAACAGAACAACGGCGCAATCCTGAATGAGGATTGGTCCGAAGTTACGCTTGGCAACGAAGCCGGCATGGAGGCGCTGGAGTTCTATGCAAGCCTTGCTCCCTATGCCTGGGTTACGAATGAGTATCTCAACAGCAATATCGGCTATGTAGCCATGGCCATTGATACTTCGGCCGGGTTCTACTACTGGGATACAGCTGCCGAAGCCGTCGGGCTGACCGTCAAGACGGCGCCGTTGCCGGTTGGTGAAAAGGCTGCCTCGTTCATTCAGGGAACAAACATCGGGATCTTCAAGGATGCGCCGCAGGAAGAAATCGACGCAGGGATCAAGTTCCTGAAGTTCCTGCTTCAGCCGGAATCCACCGGATTCTGGGCGGGGATGACGGGCTACCTGCCGGTCACGGTTCGCGGACTTGACAGCGCGGTGTGGAAGTACGTGGAAGCTTCGTCTCCAGAAGTGCTGGCTTCTTCTACGATGATGCCGCTCGGTGTTTCGTCGCTTCCGCATCCGAACTACGGTGACATGCGCTCGGCGCTGAGCACGATGTGCGAAGAGATCATGCTGGGTGCAGCCTCGGTCGCAGACGCCCTTGCCAACGCAGTGGCGGAGATCGAGTCCCTGCTCGACTACTAAGGAGAACCTGCTGAGTGAGGGGCTGAGGCCCCTCACTCGGCCTTGAAATCATGCCCAAACTGAAGAGCTTGGCCTTCTGGAAGAGACCGATCCCCTTTGAGTGGCGTAGCGTTGCGTTCTGGAAAGACACCGCGTGGGCCTACATCTATCTGTCCCCCGCGTTGGTCATTCTTGCGATCTTCACGTTCTATCCCTTCTTCTCGGCCTTCCGGATCGCCATGTACAAGGTTTCGTTCACGAGCTTCCCGGGCGAGTTCATCGGGTTCGGACACTTCCGCTATATCTTCGGTCACAAGTACTTCTGGCAAGCGCTTTGGCATACGCTAGCGATCGTCGGAACCAGCGTTCCGATTACGCTGTCTTTGGCACTCCTCGTGGCCGCGCTGCTCAACAAGTCGCTCCGATTCCGCACCTTCGCGAGAACGTCGTTCTTCCTTTCGTACATCACACCCATGGTTGCGGTCATCATGGTCTGGCGGTTGATGTACAACCAGCAGTTCGGATTGATCAACTACATCATCGGCTTGTTCGGCACCAAACCGATTGCCTGGCTGAATCGCCCCGAATACGCGATTCCTTCAGTTGTGATTCTGAACGTCTGGCGGTACGTAGGCTATCAAGCCATCATCCTACTAGCCGGCATGCAGGGGATCGATCAGATGTACTACGAGGCGGCGCGCATTGACGGCGCCTCTGGGTTCCAGTCCTGGAGGAAGATCACGGTTCCTCTTCTGACGCCACAGATCTTCTTCCTGTTGATCGTCTCGATGATCGGCTCGTTCAAGATCTTCACCGAGGTCTTCGTGCTGTTCAACGGTCCTGGACCGCTCAAATCGGCGCAAACGCTCGTCTACTACATCATGGATCAGGGCTTCTTCGGCACGCCGCACTACGGGCGCGCCGCAGCTGCATCGATCGTGCTGTTTGCCATCATCTTCGCGGTCACGCTGATCCAGATGCACGTCGCCAAACGGCGCGTGCACTATCAGTAGCACGGATTACTGCATGAGCGCTTGTCGGATCCGAGTTAAGCCATTCCGCAGGGTCTCCATCGGGCATGCCAGATTCAAGCGAACGAATCCTTCACCGCCGGGACCGAAGATCGCACCGTCCACGGTGGCGACCTTGGCTTGTTTGAGCAGAAATTCGTACGGGCGATCTCCGACGTTCGCATCCCGGAAGTCGAGCCAAGCGAGATAGGTACCCTGCATCGGTGTCATGCGTACGCCCGGCAGGTGTTCTTGGACGAAATCCATGGCAAAGTCGCGATGGGCCGTCAGCACCTTCATGAGATCGGCGCTCCAATCATCGCAGTGCTCGAACGCAGCTTGGGCGGCGACGAAACCCATTGCGCTCGGGTGAACCACGAGCCCCTTGCCCGAGCCCTCATACTGCTCCCGCAACACCTTGTTGGGAATCACGGCAAACGCAAACGGAATGCCTGCGATGTTGAAAGACTTCACCGGTGACATCAGCGTGATCGTGCGATCCGCGATTTCCTGCGACAGCGAGGCAATGGGGATGTGTTTGTGGCCCTCGTAGATGAAGTCCGCGTGAATCTCGTCCGAGCAGATGATGAGGTCATGCTTGAGGCAGACATCGGCGATGCGCTCCAGCGTTTCCCGCGTATAGACCTTTCCGATCGGGTTGTGCGGATTGCAGAGGATGAATAGCTCCGTCCTGCCGGTGATTGTGGCTTCGAAGCGATCGAAGGGCACGCTGTAGCCGTCATCTTCGGTGCGATCGAGCTGAACGAGTTGGCCTTCGAGATCCACATTGCCGGGCACCAGCAGCATCGGATGATAGAGTGGCGTTGTCAGCAGCACGCCGTCCCTGGGCTTGGTGACGGCATGTGCCGCAAGATGGAACCCGGAGAACACGTTGGGGATCCATGTGATCCAATCCGGATGAATCTTCCAGTCGTATCGGCGCTCGAGCCGATCGACAATGATCTCGCGAAGGCGTGGAGGTTCCGTCGGATAACCGAAGATGCCGTGCTGGACACGCTTCTGGAGCGCTGCGATGACTTGCGGCGGACAGAGAAAGTCCATGTCTGCCACCCACATGGGCAACACATCCTCCTCGTAGCGGTTCCACTTGACGGATTCGGTGCTGCGGCGATCGATAAGCTGCTGGAATCTAGCGTCGTTGAAGTTGATGTCAGGTTGCATGTCCCCTCCACATGGCAAGATGGCCCATTCTCGCGCATCGTCTGAGGAATCGCAATTGCCAACGTGCATCGGAACGCTATCTCAGTTCCATATCAACACACGAGAGCCCCTTGAGTTGAAGCCGAAATCCATCTACTGTGATGAAGTGATGAGACGTCGGGGATATCTGCCTGGGATCTTGGTGTTGGGGATAACGCTATTGATCCTCGGGCTTTCGATTTCGAGCTGGGACGTGCGGCGCTTCCGCAATGCGGAGTACGCGACGTTCCGAGAGAAGAACACGCAACTCACCGGCGTGTTTGCCCGGGCCGTGGGCGGGCGTATCGCGCGCGGGCAGCTTGATGCCATCGAAAGCATGGCCGCAATCACCCTTGCCGGCAGCGGTCAGTACGTCTGGATTCAGCTTCGCGATCAAGTCCTGCTGGATCATCGGATCGACGATCCCGCCATCCAAGCGCTCGAGTTCTCTCTGGAGATCTCGCTGAAAGGTAGCGCGATCGACAGCGTGCTTCGGCCGGATGGATTGGATGTCAGCTATCCGTTCTCCTTGCCAGGACAGCAAGGGAGTACTGCCGGCGTCGTCCGCATCGGATTCTCCGACCGCGCCGCGCGGAGCGTTGTCTTGAGACACCAAGCCGTTGTGTACGGATCAATGGCCGGCTCTTGGCTCGTGGTAATGGCGGCTGCCGTCCTTCTGTCGCATTTCCTGACACGAAGGAGCCACCGCGAGAGCGAGCAGCGGATGACCGAGCCTGGAGGCTTGATCGAAGCCGGCGCACTCCGGATCGATACAGACAGCAGCGAAGTGCGGATCGGTGGACGCCAGATCGAGCTGCCGCCGAAGATGTTCGATTTGCTGGCCTTCCTAGCGCGTACACCCGGCAAGACCTACTCCGACGACGAACTGCTGGCTGCACTGTGGAAGGATTCGTCCTATGCCGCATCGAACGACGTGAAGCAATGCATCTACATGCTGCGAAGGCGTCTCAAGGCCGGACATCCAAACCCCAAAGCAATCATCGTGAACGTGAAGGGCTTCGGCTACAAGCTCGTCCCGCCGGATGAGCCGGCACTGAATCCGAACTGATGGGCAACTGATCCAACATGGCCGCCCACTGGCTGCGAACGGAGGGAATATGAATCGAGCCAACATACGAGCATCGATGGTTGTGATTGCCCTGGTTGTCGCCTTGGGAATCGGAGCTATCGCGGACTGGACGACGCCGGACGGGCTCTCAATGAACGTTCTGGAGCTCCTGGAAATGGTTGACCGCGCGATCTACATAACCACAGCAGGCTTGTCTGGATATGGGGAGAGCGACTCTCGCGTTCTTGCGCAGGAATTGGTCAACATCTTCGAAGGACCGAGCGGCGAGCACTATGACGAGACGTCGGCGACGTCAGCTGATGTAGGGATCATGTCCCATCCGTTGATGGCCTTCACATCGGATTGGGCAGCGTGGTTCCAGTCGCTCTCTGGAAGTCAAGCGGCGTTGGCAGTGGAGTCGTTGTCATATGCCTCGATGTACCTTCAAGTTGCCTATGAGGCAGCCTTGGCGCTGCTAGAGGATGACGGTGGGTGGTTTGGCAAAGACTTCTCTTGGCTATCTGCGTACGCTGCACTTCTTGCTGCCAAGGGAGATGCGGAGGATCCGCTGCTTCTTCCGGGAATCGGTCATCTGGCAGCTTTGGACTTGGCGCAAGCAACAGTGGCTCAGGCGGAGTCGGGAACCCCGCTGGTACTGCAAGCTAGGATCCAGGAAACCACCGAGGATGGATTCCTCCTGCTTGAGTCGGGAATCTACGGCGATCCTGCCATTGTGGCGAAGAGCATCACCATCCGCGGCGTTTCCCCGGAGGAGACGATCCTTGAGGGAACGCCCTGGGTGCCCGCGATCCAGATCTTGGCAGATGATGAACCGATCACCGTGCGTCTCCAAAATCTCACGATCCGTGATGGGGTGACAGGACTGTCGACGACATCCAGCGGCGATCCAAGTGTCCCGATTGCGCTGGAGCTGGAGAACGTTCATTTCGTGTCCAACGAGAGTGGAATCCTGATTGGACGTCCTACACAGCTCCGAGCAGATGGCTGTCTGTTTCAGGAGAACGACACTGCAGTCGCCAGCCTGTGGCCCGTTGGCGAAGGCGGGAAGTCGGCCGTTGTACTGAACTCGTGCCGATTCGTGCGAAATGGCGTCTCGGCCAGCGCTCGGGGTGGGGACGCAATCACATTGCGGAGCTGCCGGATTCTCGAAGGGACGGATCCTCGTGTAGATGTCGGGATCAGTGATGGCGCGGTGCTCCACATGAGTGACTGCGTCCTCCAGCGGGTGGCTGGCGGGGGAGTCACACTTGACGGCACTGCATTCGCTACGCTGACCAACAACACGATCGTCACCCCGTATGCCTACGGCATCACCGTCGGGCCGAAAACGGACGACGATCAGGATTGTGGGATGGCTGTCTCATCAAGCACAGAGGATCTGCCACCTGGTGAAGTCTCCGGACATGGAAACATCATCGAATACGGAATCTGTCCTGTCACGATGCGATTCCTCACGGACCCATCCCCGGAAGAAGTATCCGTGAACTCGGGCGAATCGATCCAGGCTGCGATCGATGCGGTTGTCCCAGGAGGAACCGTATCCATTAATGCGGGGCACTACTCGAGTGACCTAGTTGTGGAGAAGAGCCTCTCGATGGTAGGTGCGGGGAAGGAAGAGGTACTCCTTGAGGCAGCTGACGGACAACGTGCGATCTTCGTAGCGTCCGACTTGCGGATTGACATCGATCTCTCTGCTCTCACGCTGGAGGGAGATGCCTCAGGCGTCGGGGTTTACGCGCAGGGAGACGTATCCATCGACATGCGGGATGTGGTGATTCGAGACTTCGGGAACGGTGTCTCTCTGCGAGATGGTGCGCGCTCCAAGGCAATCGGCTGTTCGTTCCTCGGCAACGGATACGGTGCCAGTGCTTCTGCGTTCGGGCGATTCGAGGCCATCGGATGTGTCTTTGACAGCAATCAGCGAGCTGTTAGTGGGACGATGAGCGCGATCCTCAAACTATCATCTTGCTCAGTCCTCGGATGCACCGACAGTCGGGCTGCAATCTCGGGCTGGTGCACTGAGATGACGCTCAGCAGCTGCACGATCTACAACAATGAGTGTGCCGGTGTGCGACTGGGGGGCGGCGAACTCTCAACGCTTCATATCACGGATTGCACGATCCGGCGAAACATTCTCGGAATCGACTTCGTTTGCGGGGGATGCGCTCCGGGAGGAGTCGACGAGTATGAGCCCAGTCATGGGGACTGCGAGTACGGCACCGTCTCTGGTTGGGCCAACGAGATCCCTGGAGCGGATGAGCCCGATGGCAATGAGGAAGGCGCCTTCTTCGTTTGCTTCCCTGACAAGATGCCCGATCTGTCCTTCCTCACCGAGCCGAAGCCAGCGGGAGAGTAGCTGATTGCCGGAATTGCGTGCGGGGCTAAGACTCCGCACGCGCGCTCTTCAAACCGACGGAAGATGACATGGAAAGCTGTATACTGAGGCATCTTGGGGAGAGGTGAAGAAGAATGACATATTCCCGCCGCGTACTGATCCTGCTGATTCTCTCAAGTGCTCTGGCGTTGCTTCCGTTTGCCGCCATGGCAGCCATCACGGTCTATCCATCTGGAGCGTCCTTCTTGACGATTCAGGCAGCGATCGATGCAGCAGATGCTGGATCCACGGTGCTGATTCCGGAGGGAAGCTACCAAGGGAATCTCTACATCACCAAACCGCTGACGATCATCGGGTACGGATTCATCTCCTTCACTCCGAGGGATCTCGCAGAACCTGCTGTCCTCATCGCGGATACGGAGGACGTCGCGCTGATCGACTTTCATGTCGTTGGGGCAAGCATCGGGATCCAAGCCACCAACAGCTCGTTCCGGATGTCAAGCTGCCTGATCGATGAAGTGGAGACCGGCGTGAAGATCACCTCAATGGAAGGCCATGTCGCGTCACTCCAGGAATGCATGTTCTCAAGCTCCGGTTTCGGTATCGGGCTGGAGCTCATTGGCTCCGGGCAGTTGGAGATGACCTATTGCGACTTCTTCGGGTTCGGAACCGGAGCAATGTTGGCTGGGTTGACGGAAGCTACTGTCTACGGCTGCAGCTTCAACGAATGCTTCGATGGTATGGTCGTATCGGAGACCGTACATGCAAGCTTGATCAGCAATATGATTGCCGATGCAGACCACGCGGGGATCCGTATCGCCGAAGTCCCGTTCGCCGACGTCCCTCCAGGCTCGATCGTGCTTGTCGACAACGAGATCGAAACCTACCCGGCAAGCCCCATCAGCATGTGTGGAATGAGTCGTAGCGGTCCGTTCGCCTATGCAGGAGTACTCCAAGGTTTTGGCAACACCATCGATTGCGATCCGAGCGCGCTCTGTTCCGATAACTTCGAGTGGCCGGAAGGCCTATTTGTTGTGAACGGCGGTTAGATCTAGGATTAGTGACTTCCTCGCCTAGCTTGTGCAGAGCAAGGCCCTGAGCTTTGCGATTCGAAACGGTGTTGACATCCCCATTGAGTAGTTTCCGCGCTATGCCTTCTCCCAAGAGCAGCCTGAAGTCCAGCCTCCCCCCCACACCTCTCTCTCTCTGCACTGGAAGCATTTGAGCTGAACGCTAATAGGTAAATCTGTCATTTACAGATAATAAGAGGTGCTCCATAGAGCTTGACTCCCGGAGCATGGTTGTGCTCTTATGGCATTGAGGAACCAAGCGTTTTCACCTCTTGTCAAGTGACAACGTAAACACTGTGATTGGGGGAGTCAGTTCCTCTAAAGGGGGCTTCATGACCAGGGGCGATCGGGAGTTGGAATTGGCATCACGGTCTCAGCGATGGGAGTCAGCCTGCCGGAGAAGCTTGCTTGAGGTTTCGGTTGGCCTTCTTACCCTGCTAATGCTTGCATCAGCCAGCATCTGCGCGCACGCCTTCAGCAAGCAGGTGATCATCACTGGTGCAGGAAGCTCGGCGGCAGATGGAACGTATGTCTATGGCTATATGTACCAAGGCAAGCCTTCGTACATCAGCGGCGATAATTTCCTCTACTGGGGCGGCGACAGCATGCGTGTCTGGTATCTGCAAGATGCCCATGTGGGCATCGGATACTACGTTTGCCGGAGCGACACACCAGAGCCTCCATCTACTGGATGGGAGCTTTGGCCCGCCCCGCTTGGATCTGGCGTTCTGCCCATTCCCGCTGTGGAACCCTGCTCGGTTGGCGACACCACTCCACCGATTCTAACGATTCCCTCAAACGTGACGGTGGAGTGCGATGCTCCATTGGATCCTTCGACGACGGGGCATGCGACGGCTACGGACGAGTGTGACTCCGATCCCGAGGTGACATACACAGATCGGTATGGATACACCGGGGGAATCTGCCACTCCGGCTACTTCTTGCGGGATTGGAAGGCAACGGATCTTGCAGGAAACGAGACGACAGGTACGCAGACGATTTGCCACGGCTGCGCTGATTACACGTTGACTGACTACACATCCGGCTGGGTTACTTCTCTTCCTGCTACTGTGAGCATCAGTTTCACGTTCGAGAAGTTCGGCACGAGTGCATCCGCTATCCTTAACTCGTACCCGGGTTTGATCCCTTATTGGAGCTCGACTGCGCCCATAGTATCTGACGGTCATACGGTCAACACACTGACCATCGATTTACCTGCAGATGCTCCTGAAGGTACATACATCTGGTGGCAGGTGAATGTAGACACATCGAGCGTTCCTGTCCGTGAAATGGTCTTCTATCCTGAAGAGGATTACCCAGCCGTGCGGTTTGTGGTGGATGTGACGAACCCACATGTCACGGCTGTGACTGCAAGTGATGCTCTAATCACGGATGAGGACTGCGGTCCAGGCAAGACCTTCACACTTGCTGTTGATTTCAGCGAGGCGATGGATACCAGCATCGATCCAGCAATTCTGCTTACCGGGGACGTCCATTCGACTTTGACTGCCTCAAGCGGGTCATGGGTTGACGATACGCGATTCGAGGTCACGTATTCCGTAACTGACGCTTGTGTCGATCAGCCGGGCGTGGACGTATGCGTTGATGGAGCCAAGGACAAAGCTGGGAACCCCCTGCTCGCAATGGTTCCCTATACACGAGAGAACGTCTTTGACATTGACACCCGGAACCTTGAGCTGTCTGGGATCACGACTTCACATGCATCACCTTGCTGCCTGTGTTACGAAGAAGAATTTACCGTCGGGTTTGACTACACAACGGACTATCCTGGAGACGTGATGATCTTCGCTCGGCCGTACACGGACGGTACCCGTACCCCGGGCTACACGGCACACGCATCACCCCGATACGCAGCAGGGAGTGGACACGATGATGGGTGGTTCTACTTCACAGCTGAGAGTGGGGTGACGACGATCGATGAAGTGCGCCTTGAAATGGTGGACGCGGACAGCTTCGAGGTCCTGGTCCAAGTCACTGTACCCGTGGACGTGCAATGGGGACTGTGCCCGGGGGATACTACATCGCCAGTTCTCACCGTGCCTCCATCTCTACGGATAGACTGCAACTCCTCTTGGCACCCAGACAGCACGGGTTGGGCAACGGCTACGGACAACTGTGATCCCGAGCCTGCGATTACGTACACGGATCATGCCTATCGAGGAGGGGACTGTCACAGCTCGTTCATACGGCGAAGTTGGCAGGCAACCGATGCCGCAGGCAACATCGCTACAGGGACGCAGGACATCTGCCTTGATTGGCCGGATGCGATGGTCACGGAACGCACGATAGGTTGGATTACTTCGCTTCCTGCGACCGCTTACATCACATTCACGATGGTGGGTTGCGCAGATGAAGCAATCACGTCGATCTACAGGCGCCCGGACGCAACGCCACGATACATGAGTAGCTGGGGGCAGGTGGTATCTGACGGTACGACCCCAAATACGTTGACCGTGAACCTGCCGGCGGATGCTCAGAATGGGGTGTATCAGTGGGACTACATATATCTTCGGATGAACATCGACCCAAATCCTACGGAGGCCACATGGCTTTCGTACGTCTTTGGCATCGACACGACTTCACCCACGAATCCGAGTATTCACTCCGAAACGCACTCACCCGGGACGTGCTCGTCCAATGCCACGGTTGCCATTGCCGCCTCAGGCGCAACAGACAACGTATCCGGCGTCGACGGGTTTGAGGTCGCATGGGATCAGACTGCAACCTGGGTGCCAACACAGACGAAGACCCACGATGAAACATGGAGTGGGGGGAGCTTCACGGCTACAGCCGATGGTGACTGGTATCTACACCTTTGCACTGTCGATGTTGCCGGAAACTGGACGGAGCCTATCCTCTTGGGACCATTCACAATCAGCACGGCTCCGCCAGCTGTTGTGGGACCGCTCGTTGTGGAACCCGCTACCCTTACTGAATCCAGTGTAGGTACGGCCGAGTTCCGTATCACGGTGGAGTTTGACAAGGACATGAACACTTCTGTGGAGCCCGCCATAGCTTTTGTCGGCAGTGATCTGGGTTCCACGCTCACACCAAACAATGGGCTCAGTGGGTGGCTCAACTCATCGACATACATGGCTTACTACGACGTCGCGGACACCGACCTCACGGCTCACAGTATGGGTCTTACAGTTGACGGAGCGGAGGATGTCTGCGGCATGGTAATGGAGCAATACACCGAAGAATGCCGCTTCGATGTCGACATGGAGTGTCCCGAAGTCGAACAGATTGAACCGAGTTCCAGCTGGATCCGCGATGAGCAAGTTGGCCCAGCCAGCTTCTCGCTGCGCATTGTGTACAGCGAGTCGATTGACCCAGGCGAGGCTCCTGCAGTGGCTTTCCCCGTCGAGGATCCTGGGAATGTGATTACTCTGAATGCGGGACAGAGCGACTGGGCAGATGAGAGAACATATGTTGCCGTGTATGACGTTGCAGACTCAAATGTGCACGTTCCAGACATTGACGTACTTGTCTCAGGCGTGCGGGATCGTGCCGATAACCCGCAAGCGGTGTGTCAAGTCGCAGATTTGTTCACCATTGATACTCGAACGTGGTATGAGCTAGATACTTCAGCCGTTCCTCCACGGGGGGGTACGATACGTGGGGGAGGTACACATGCGGAAGGAGCAATCGCTCCTCTTCGTGCAGTAGCAGCATCTGGCTATCGATTCGCCGAGTGGGTTGCCCCGGGAGATGTAACTGGACAGGATAATCCGGTTGATGTCGTCATGGATTGTGACCGAGCCGCCACCGCGCTTTTCATTCAGACCTTTACGCTCGAAACAGGTTCCTCCTTTCTTGAAGGCGGAACAGTGAGTGGATCCGGCACGTATGACGTCGGCGATGTCGTGTCAGTCAAAGCATCTCCAGCTGCCGGCTATCGATTCGTGGGCTGGTCAGGAGACGCCAGCGGAGTCAAGAATCCCATCGACGTTGTGATGGATGCTGACAAAGACATCGTTGCGCAGTTCGTCCGCACATTTTTCCTTGCAGCAGTAGCGTCTCCGAAAGAAGGCGGAACCGTGAATGGATCCGGCACGTATGCCGTCGGCGATGTCGTGCCAGTCAAAGCATCTCCAACTGCCGGCTATCGATTCGTAGGCTGGTCAGGAGACGCCAGCGGATCGGGCAATTCAATCGACGTCGTGATGGATGCTGACAAAGACATCGTTGCGCAGTTTGCCCGCACATTTACCATTGAAACGGCAGCCTCTCCAGAAAAAAGCGGGGCAGTGAGCGAGGGCGGGATCTATGATGCTGGTGATGTCCTGTCAGTCGCAGCAGTGCCGGCTATCGGCTATCGATTCGTGGGCTGGTCAGGAGACGCCAGCGGTTCGAGCAATCCAATCCACGTCGTGATGGATACCGACAGGAGCATCATTGCCCAGTTTGTCCGGACGTACAAGCTGGAGATGGCTGTAGAACCAGTAGGCGCCGGGCGTGTAACCGGGGCCGGCGTGTACGACGAAGGGACTCAAGCCAGGATGTATGCTGCTGCAGTAGGGTCTTCGTATCGATTCAGCGGGTGGACGGGCGCGGTCACCGGAACGGCGAATCCGGCAGTGATCACCATGGATTCAGACCAGGCAGTCACAGCACATTTCACTCGATGGTTCTTTATCAGCGCGCGTTCCGAGCGAGGAACCACGGGGGGGCTGGTTACAGGTTCCGGCACATATGAAGCAGGCGCTGAAGCGACGTTGACAGCCATCCCCGCAGAGGGGTACCAATTCGATCACTGGGAGGGGGCATTCAGTGGATCGGACAACCCGGCCACTGTGCCGGTCGACAGCAACAAGATCGTCTATGCGCATTTCGTACGTACGTTCACGTTACGAGCCATTCCCAACAACGCATACTACGGAACTATCGAAGGCGGAGGCGTCTACGTTGAAGGGACAACCGCTACGCTGTCTGCAACCCCCCAGCCTGGCTACGCTTTCGTGGGGTGGCAGGGATCTCTTACGGGGACAGCGAATCCTGCAACGTTACCCATGACCAGTGACTGTGTCGTGCGCGCGTACTTCTATCCGTCGCGGGAGCTGACACTATTGAGCACACCGACTGATGGAGGGACGGCAACTGGGGCCGGTGCATACCGGTATGGGAGCTATGCGACATTGAGTGCGACTCCGAACCCAGGCTACGAATTCTGGGGCTGGAGTCCGGTAGGGGGCGGACGGCCAAGTTACACGAACCCAATGAGGATTCGGATGACGGAGAATGTCACGTACAGTGCGGTGTTCCATTCTATGTACAGCTTGGCGACACGCGCGGCACCCGAAGAGGGCGGAACCGTGGTTGGCGGTGGAACGTATCGCGAGGGGAGCAGAGCGACCCTGACAGCGACGGCAGCGCCCGGATATCGCTTCACCGGCTGGGAGGGAGACGCGGCAGGAACGAGAAACCCCTTATATATTCATGTCGTGTCGGATCTCTCCGTCACTGCAAGATTCGTTGCAGACGGGAAATACGTGGTGGAAACGGATGAGCTTCCAGCAGAGGGCGGAAGGGTGACGGGAGCAGGAACGTACGCCGAGGGTTCGCTGGTTACACTGGAGGCGATTCCTGATCCGGGGTTCACATTCGTCTGCTGGGACGGAACTCTGCTAGAGATCCCAACGTCTGGCAACCCACTGCAGTGGGTTGCCAGCGGTGACGCTTCACTCATTGCATTCTTCACAGCAAGCGATCCTGCGGCCGATCACTGTATTCTCAATGCGTCGCTGTATCCGCTTGATACAGCAGGAAGCGTGATGGGTGCAGGGGCATATGCCGTTGGCGAATCCGCAACGCTCACAGCTACTGCCAGTGAAGGATATCGTTTTGCAGGTTGGAGTGGCGATATTCAAAGCTACGCGAACCCGCTGTCGATCTTGATGGAAACTGACTGTGAAGTCTACGCGCATTTCGTATGGGATGTCTACGTCATCTCGGGTAGAGCCAAGTCGGGAGGTTCTGTATTTGGCTCCGGGCAGTACACAGCAGGCGCTGAAGCGACGTTGACAGCCATCCCCGCAGAGGGGTACCAATTCGATCACTGGGAGGGGGCATTCAGTGGATCGGACAACCCGGCCACTGTGCCGGTCGACAGCAACAAGATCGTCTATGCGCATTTCGTACGTACGTTCACGTTACGAGCCATTCCCAACAACGCATACTACGGAACTATCGAAGGCGGAGGCGTCTACGTTGAAGGGACAACCGCTACGCTGTCTGCAACCCCCCAGCCTGGCTACGCTTTCGTGGGGTGGCAGGGATCTCTTACGGGGACAGCGAATCCTGCAACGTTACCCATGACCAGTGACTGTGTCGTGCGCGCGTACTTCTATCCGTCGCGGGAGCTGACACTATTGAGCACACCGACTGATGGAGGGACGGCAACTGGGGCCGGTGCATACCGGTATGGGAGCTATGCGACATTGAGTGCGACTCCGAACCCAGGCTACGAATTCTGGGGCTGGAGTCCGGTAGGGGGCGGACGGCCAAGTTACACGAACCCAATGAGGATTCGGATGACGGAGAATGTCACGTACAGTGCGGTGTTCCATTCTATGTACAGCTTGGCGACACGCGCGGCACCCGAAGAGGGTGGAACCGTGGTTGGCGGTGGAACGTATCGCGCGGGGAGCAGAGCGACTCTTACAGCGACGGCAGCGCCTGGGTACGAGTTCAGCCACTGGCAGGGCGCAGTAACAGGCTACCGGAACCCTGTGGCCGTGTTGCTGAGGCAGGACTGTGAAGTTGTCGCGGTGTTCGTGAAGACTACGGCGGATCTGACTCCGTAAGCATGCCCGGCCAGAGGAACGAGGATCGGGGAACGGCGCTGGCCTTGTCTTCGCTGGTTCGCCACCTAGGAACCCTTAGGTTGATTTGGCAAGGCGGACGAAACGAGAGAAAGGATGGTGAGCGGGAGCGGGCATAAAGGGTGCTTGGTGTGAGGCTTCTCCTAGGCGTGGTTTGCCTTTCACCTGCGCGGGTCTTGATCGAGTGGAGTGCCACGCATGCTCGAATGGCTGCGGCTGCTCTCGGAGTCCGGCAATGGAGGCTATGAAGAGCGAACCGCTTGGTGCGCTACTCGCCGCAGAGTAGCGCCCAAGCCATGTCCAGTAACCCTGCGACTTGCCCGTCAAGTGGATCCACACACACGTGGTATGCCTGCCCGACCTGGGCGTCACCCTTGCCTTGATCTCCAGCCTCATACGCTTCGCACGCTGCAGAGACCAACCCTGCAAAACGGGTGTAGCTTCCGAGTACCTGGCTTGAAGTCTCGACGATCTGCTGGAAGACTGTCGCTAGCTGTGAATCCAAGCTGTATTGCCTGGCAAACTCGATGAGAAGGTCGTGTCGCTGTCTCTGCCACTCCAGGCTCTCGTTCAGTCTGGAGACGGCGCCACAACAGTCACCCTCGTCTAATCGACGACTTCCGTCAATGTCTGCTTGAGCGATCTGATCAATGACTGGCCAAAGCATGCTCATGTCCTCTTGGAAATCCCAACAGGGTGCACAGATGAGCTCTGCTGCACGCTCCAACAAGCCGACCCATTCCCCCTCAATGGCATGGATGTCGTCGCGGATTGCGGCTGCTTTGTCCCATTCTCTGTCGGCACGCTTGAACTGGGCTTCTGTTGTAGCGCGGTTGTAGAGCCTGGCGGCCGCAGCCGCCTGATTGAGATAGGACAGGAACATGTCATTCGCGACGGTGTCGAAATACCAAACGACACCGGACAGGGCTTCTTCAATATCGCCGGAAATCCCTCCGAACGTCTGCAGGAGTCTCTCCGAGACCTCAAGCACTCTGTGAATCGCGGCAAGTTCATCCTCCCAGGCGGCAAGTGCTGCATCCCAATTCTCGGCGTTCCACAGGTCGTTTCCACGCTCGGCTGCCTGGGTGATTGCGGGGCTCAACTGCATGTGCTCTCCCCACATTTCATGATAAGCCTCGCAGAGATCTCCAGGGGTCCCGCCAACGGCCGGACCGTCCATGCCATCTCTCATGCCTGCTTCTGCGATTACATGTACCGTACGTACGACTTGGGCCGCGGCGTTGCCGTTGCAGTCCTCGGCATCGTAGAAGACGAGATAGGTGCCTGCGCGACGGGTGTTGACCACATCGCCGCCGACAAGCACCTCTCCTGGGCAGCAGTTGTCGGTAACCGCCGCACCCTGTTCTTCGTAGTGACCACCGACTTGGAGGATGATCTCCCGGTCGCCCATGAGCACAATCAGCGGCGCTTCCGAATCTACCACGGTCACCGTGTGGACATGGGCGGCCGTATTGCCCCCGACGTCCGTTACCGTCCAAGTGACGGTCGTTGTGCCCACGGGGTAGATGTCAGACGCGTCATCGGTGCCGTTGTAGTCGTTCTCGATTCGCACGATCTGGCAGTTATCGGATGCCTGAAGCGCTGGCACGGCCACCCATGCGTCGCACGCGTCGTCTTCGGTGACCGTCCAGAGGTCATCTGAACCGGCTTCAATCTTCGGATCCTCGCAATCGACGACCGTAATCTCCTGAAGGCATTCCGATGCATTCCCGAACATGTCAGTGACGGTCCAGGTAACGATTGTCGTACCCACGGGATAGATGTCCGAAGCGTCAGCAGTATCGTTGAAGTCGTTGACGATCCTGTCGACGCCGCAGTTGTCGGCTGCCTGAAGCGCTGGCACGGCCACCCATGCGTCGCATTGGCCGGCATCGTTGCACACGTCGATGCCCTCGGGACAGTCGATGACTGGATGCTCGCAATCGACGACCGTAATCTCCTGAAGGCACTCAGACGCATTCCCGAACATGTCAGTCACGGTCCAGGTAACGATTGTCGTGCCCACGGGATAGATGTCCGAAGCGTCAGCAGTATTGTTAAAGTCGTTGACGATCTTGTCGACGCCGCAGTTGTCGGTTGCCTGAAGCGCTGGCACGGCCACCCATGCACCGCATTGGCCGGCATCGTTGCACACGACGATGTCATCGGGACAGTCGATGACCGGGGATTCCTTGTCAACCACAGCAACAGTCTGGGCACAGGTTTGAATATTCCCGGCGGCGTCTGTGGCGGTCCAGGTGACAAGCGTGTCTCCAACGGGGAACTGCGCCGGGGCGTCATGCCTGAACGTGGGATTCCCGCAGTTGTCGGTTGCAGTGGGTGCGCCGAGGGCGACACGCGTTACAGATGCGAAGCATTTGCCGTTGTCTGTGGTCACCGGGGCTGGGTCGGGAGGACAGGTGATCGTCGGCGGTTCCCTATCGACGACGGTGACGGTCTGAGTGCAGGTGGCCGTATTGCCTGCGGCGTCTGTGGCGGTCCACGTGACCACGGTGTTCCCGACGCGGAACTGAGCAGGGGCGTTGTTGGCGACGCGCACTTCACCGAGGCAGTTGTCGGCTGTGACGGGAACGCCGAGGGCGACGCGTGTTGCCGATGCGAAGCACTTGCCGTCGTCTGTGGTCACCGGGGGTGGGTTGGGCGGACAGGCGATGGTGGGCGGCTGCTTGTCGATGATCGTGACGGTAAACTGGCAAGTGGCTTTGTTGGACGGTGTCTCGACGTCTGTAACCGTCACCAGCACGGTGTTGATCCCAACCGGGAAGGCAAAGGGGGTTGCAATCCCCAGCACGGGCGCCGTAGGACCGGCAACGATGTCGTAGACAAGATTCCTGCGCAGTGCCTGGATCGGGGTGCAATTATCCTCTACGAGCGCAGTGAACTTAACGAGACAGGTGCAGAGCCCGTTATCGGCTGCTCGGGTCGTGCTCCCGCGTACTTGGCCGAATTGCTTCCATGCCCAGTAATCGAACTGCGGGAAGTTGGCGCGGCCGCAGTACGTAATCCTTGGTGCCTCGGTGTCTGCAACCGTGACGGTGAATCTGCACTTCGCCGTATTGCCGGAGGGATCGGTCGCGGTTGCTTCTACCGTTCTTGAGCCAACGGAGAATCTGTGATGGCCTCCAATCGGAACATCGAAGTTCCCACTTCCCTTCTTGCTCTCGATGCGGTACGTCAGCTTCGCGGAGCAATTGTCCTTCGCCGTTGCGCGCAGCCTCACCATCGCGTCACATGCCTCGGCGTCGTTGGGCGCATTGACTGCAGGAGGACAGGTGATGGTGGGCGGTTCCTTGTCGACGACGGTGACGGTCTGAGTGCAGGTGGCCGTATTACCGGCGGCGTCTGTGGCGGTCCAGGTGACAAGCGTGTCTCCAACGGGGAACTGCGCCGGGGCGTTGTTGGCGACGCGCAGTCCACCGAGGCAGTTGTCGGCTGTGACGGGAACGCCGAGGGCGACGCGTGCTGCAGATGCGAAGCATTTGCCGTTGTCTGTGGTCACCGGGGCTGGGTCGGGAGGACAGGTGATCGTCGGCGGTTCCCTATCGACGACAGTGACGGTCTGAGTGCAGGTGGCCGTATTGCCGGCGGCGTCTGTGGCGGTCCAGGTGACAAGCGTGTCTCCAACGGGGAACTGCGCCGGGGCGTTGTGGGCGACGCGCAGTCCACCGAGGCAGTTGTCGGCTGTGACGGGAACGCCGAGGGCGACGCGCGTTGCCGATGCGAAGCACTCGCCGCGGTCTGTGGTCACCTGAGCTGGGTCGGGCGGACAGGTGATCGTCGGCGGTTCCTTGTCGACGACGGTGACGGTCTGAGTGCAGGTGGCCGTATTGCCGGCGGCGTCTGTGGCGGTCCAGGTGACAAGCGTGTCTCCAACGGGGAACTGCGCCGGGGCATCATGGCTGACCGTGGGATTCCCGCAGTTGTCGGTTGCAGCGGGTGCGCCGAGGGCGACGCGCGTTGCCGATGCGAAGCACTCGCCGCGGTCTGTGGTCACCTGAGCTGGGTCGGGCGGACAGGTGATCATCGGCGGTTCCTTGTCGACGACAGTGACGGTCTGAGTGCAGGTGGCCGTATTGCCGGCAGCGTCTGTGGCGGTCCAGGTGACAAGCGTGTCTCCAACGGGGAACTGCGCCGGGGCATCATGGCTGACCGTGGGATCCCCGCAGTTGTCGGTTGCAGTGGGTGCGCCGAGGGCGACGCGTGTTGCCGATGCGAAGCACTCGCCGCGGTCTGTGGTCACCGGGGCTGGTTCGGGAGGACAGGTGATGGTGGGCGGTTCCCTATCGACGACGGTGACAGTCTGAGTGCAGGTGGCCGTATTGCCTGCGGGATCGCTTGCCTCCCACGTGATGGTCGTTCTCCCAAGCGGATAGCGACGTCCGAGCGGCAGGCCGTCGCTTCGGCTTCCACGCACCGTGGCCCAGCAGTTGTCCGTTGCCTTCGGCTTCCCTAGATCGACCCTAGCACCGCAGGATTCGGAACTGCAGGCGCTCACAATATCTCCAGGGCACGTGATCACCGGAGGCTCTGTGTCGTTCTCTGCAATTCTCTCGGAATCCTTCACCTCCACGGTCTGGATACAGGACGTGGAGTTTCCTGATGAATCCGTAGCGAACCACAGGATGGCTGTGATCCCGATGGGATAGGGATCGTCCAGTGCGAGGTCGTCGCTGCGCGTTGCGGTGACGTCCACGGGGCAATGGTCTGTCGCCGTAGCCATGCCCGGGTCCAGTGACGCCGTGCAAACGCCGGGATCGTTGTCTTGCCACACGTCGTTGGGACAGGTGATGACGGGGGGAATCGTGTCGACGACATGGACCGTGCGGGTGGCTGGTATGGCAGCGTTGCCGCGACAGTCCTCAGCGTTGTAAGTAACCGTGTACGTGCCTGGTGTTGCGGTATCAACCGTGCCGGAAAGCGTTACGGGTCCTGCGCAACAGCAGTTCCCCACACTGGCGCCGAGTTCGACATACGCATCAACTCCGCACTCGAGCGTCACTTCAGCAGGTCCGTTCAGCCGCACGATCTCAGCCACCCTTACCGTGCGTGTTGCCTGGACAGCTTCATTGCCGCGACAATCAATGGCTCTGTAGGTCACAACGTAGGTGCCTGTCTCAAGGGTGTTGACGACATCTCCGCCAATGACTACGGGCGCTTCTGCGCAGCAAGAATCGCTGACTGTAGCTCCGAGTTCATTGTAGGAGTCAACCCCGCACTCGAGAAGCATCTCAGCAGGTCCGTTCAGCCGCACAAGATCGACGACTCGCACCGTGCGTGTGGCTTGGATGGCTTGATTTCCGTGACAGTCAGCAGCGTTGTAAGCTACAACGTAGGTGCCTGTCTCTTGCGTGTTGACGACATCTCCACTGATGATTGCAGGCGTTTCCGCGCAGCAGTTGTCCCACACCGCGGCTCCGGGTTCGGAATAGGAGTCGACACCGCACTCAAGGGTCATCTCGGGAGAGCCGTTCAACGTAATCGTAGGTGGAGTGGTATCTTCTTGAGAGATCACTTGCAGTCCCGCATCAAACCCTTTCGCATCCAGCTGGGCTGGAGAAATCGAGACCGCATTCCCAGCGGCATCCTCGAGTTCCACAGTGCAGCGTGCTTCCCATGTCCCACATGTCAAGGACTGAGGGAACTCGACAGTCCCCTCCCATACGCCCTCTTGCCCGGATGCGATGGATAGCTCACCGCTGACCACCGCTTCGCCCAAAGAAGAGGCGAACTGTACGCGAATGCCTTGTAGCGGTTCCGCGCCTGAACGGGCTTCGGCGACAACAGCCACTGAGGAAGCCTCGCTCCGAATATCCACAGACACTTGCAGGATCTCGAAATGGGTCAGTTCCATCAACGAGCCGTCTTCCTGCGCGCTCAGGATTCCCGAGCTACAGGCAACGAGCACCACGGCCATGCATACCAGACAAAAAGATCGCAATATCATCGACTCCTCCCGCGCCGGTGTCGACACATCAGCACAGGAGAGAGTGTAGCCACATTCCACGAAGACTGACAAATGTAGCGCCATGTGAAACAAGGTCCTCGCATCGAGCACGCGTGCAGCGATCGTGCAGACGCCTCGGGATTCTTTGCCGGGCTGGTTCGCCCGCCGCGACCTAAAGAGCCCTTACGAACTAGTTGCTCCTAGGGGGTCGATTTCGAGCAAGTCGCCTCAGTGCATCGCGCCGCGAATCGATGGCGCTTTCCTTAGAGAGCATGAGGTCCGAAGGATAGGCATCCGAGCGGGTGGATCTGGGGTGAACGATTGGAGGGCTTTCGTTCTCAGCTGTTCGTGGCCTGGAATATCCAGCACGGTTCCGAAGGTCTTCCCTGTTCCCCCGTGCTTCTCTCCTTACTCTTCGAGCCCCGGCGTGAATGATTCAGGAACTCCAAGGGCCCACCTGGGAGCAGACTCAAGAACGACCCTTCCCGGCAGATAGCCTAAGCCGAATCAATGGTTGAACATTGTCCTTCCGGACGGGCAGGACTGCAGACCTGTGTCAACTACCTGAGGATAACGAGCTTCCTGAACGCTGTGGCGACCAGTTCTCCATCGACGACAACCATCGCACGGTAGAAATAGACGCCGTCCGCGAGGTACTGCCCGTAGTTGTTTGCAGTATCCCAGATAAGCTCGTTCCCGGGCACTTCCTGTTCGAAGACAAGCGTCTCGTTGAGATCATAAACCTGGACACGAATCGACTCGATGCCCTCTCCGCGAACGACGAACGTAGTGGTATTGACATCTTGGACAGGGTTCGGGATGTTGAAGATCTCAAGGGCGGGTCTTCTCTCTTCTGCAGAGGGGGCAGCAGCAAGAGGGGCCATACTGGGGCCTGAGCTTGCGAGCGCACATGTGTCGTTTAGGATCGAGATGTTGTCCACAGCCCATCCACGGAACGAGTTGAAATAGGCGTCAACAGAGTCAAACGAAAATCGGATCTGCATCGAAGTCGCACCATCAGGAACCGGCACCCACCCAGTGGCTGATCCACAGATCGGTCCGGGATCGTTCGAGTCGTGCAGCAGCCAGTACGTTTCCCACGTCCCACCATCCCAGCGGACTTGGATGTATGCGCGGTCGTATGCGTCGCCACTTGCGGCCTCGACCTCGCAGAAGTAGTCGAAGGAGACCGCAATCTTCTCGATGCATGGATCCACTGGAAGTGCCGACGAGATCAAGTAGCCAAGTACACGCGCACCCGTGTTGTAGTTGCACGTAGATTCCTTACCGAAGTAGGCGTATTCGTCGTCCAACGCCCCGCAGTCCGTTGCGCATCCGTTCTCAGCGATGTGCCAGAGATCCCCTTCTGCGGTCCATGTTCCCCCGACTTGACCCGTGAGGCCATCCGAGAAGTCAATCTGTGCAAGGACACAGGGGCAGTTGCCACTGATCGTGAACACGCCGTCACTGGTGTCCGAGCAACTGGCGTCTGCAGCATTCCAGACGCGAACCAGGCACTGAGTTGACTCCACGTTCGGGACCGTCCAAGAGTGAGAGCCGTCATTTGCGGTCGTCGCCACGGGAAGCCATGAAGCGCCGTTGTTGATGGAGTAGTCAATACGCACATTTCCATCCACACTTTGGCTCGTCCAGGTGATGGTTTGCGCACTCCCCTGCTGCCATTGCTCTCCACCGTTCGGGGTCTGGACCGTGATGGCGCACGGAAGGGGAGCGCCGGCTGTCACGCAGACATCGTCGATGAACCAACCGGTGAAGTTGTTGTAGGAGTCATCTACGGAGTCAAAGCCGAAGCGGACCTGGAGTGTCGAGGTTCCTGCAGGGACATTAAGATCGACTGAGACAGCTTCCCAAGCTTGCTGAGATGCGACCTTGGAGTCTTGTGCCCATACCTGTGTCCAAGCGCCGGATCCGTACCGCACTTCCACGTTGGTTCGGTCGTAGGCGCCGCCACTGTAGGATTCCACATGTCGCCAGTGGTAGAAGTCGAGCGTACATGCGCCTGGGGATACAGGAATGGAAGGGGACGTAAGCCAACCGCTGACATCGCCAGGGCCGTAGACTTCTGAATCGCCGTGGGCAAACCAGTAGCTGTGTGTTGCGGACTGGCTCTTCGCGATCGTACGGTGCCAGAGCCCATCTGCTGTCCAGCCATCCAGGACTTCGAAGTTGTCACACCAGAACGGGGGAGGAACATTGCTGATCGTGAAGACGCTGTCACTGGTGTCCGAGCAACTGGCGTCTGCAGCATTCCAGACGCGAACCAGGCACTGAGTTGACTCCACGTTCGGGACCGTCCAAGAGTGAGAGCCGTCATTTGCGGTCGTCGCCACGGGAAGCCATGAAGCGCCGTTGTTGATGGAGTAGTCAATACGCACATTTCCATCCACACTTTGGCTCGTCCAGGTGATGGTTTGCGCACTCCCCTGCTGCCATTGCTCTCCGCCGTTCGGGGTCTGGACCGTGATGGCGCATGCTGGTAGCAACTGGGGAAGGTATGTGATATCTACGCCTCGCCCAATCAGACTTCCGATTGCTGTCATGGCTGGACCACCGATCGCAAGGTTCAGGTAGTTGTGCGCAACGTTTAGGGTGTCGCCGTTCCCAATTCCGGCATTTCCCACCAGGGCACTGATGTCCTCAATCTGATTGTGATGAAGATCCAAGAGGGTCAGATTCAGCAGTCCTGCCAATGGATTGATATCTGAGATTCCATTCGCGTAAAGCTCAAGCTGTCTCAGACCGATGAGGCCTGACAATGGAGCGATGTCGGTTATCGCGTTGCTGTAGAGATGAAGCGTTCTCAGATGGGCGAGTGCGGCTAACTGAGCAAGATTCGCAATGCTGTTGTTGGCCAAGTACAGGGTCACCAGATTCACGCAATACTGGATGCCTTCAAGATCCACAATACCTCGACCTGTCGCATCGAGAGTCGTCAGGCCTGCTAAGTCAGTCTGGTGGATCGTGCCTGTGGGTTTTCCCAGGGCATTGCGGACCGCTGCCTCGAGGCCCGGATCAGAAAACTGCACACCAGTCTCTCCCCCAAGGTCGCACACGAAGCCGTTTGAGTCCGGGCAAGGAACGAAGATATCCGTGTCCCAGCCACCACATACGCTGACTTCGTCGCCAAGATGTATCCCTTCTAGATACACCTGCGCGAGTTCTGACACATAGACGCGAATGGTGGTGCCGACCTCAAGGGCATCGTAAGGTTCCTTGAGGACTTTCGTGATACGGATATCGAACCAGCCCTGAGTCACGGGTGGAACGTCAAGCGTGCTGAATTCAGGTTCGCTTTGCACTTCTCCATGAATCCACGAGTCACAAGCACAAGTCGTTGGGCACACGTCATCTGGAACCCTACGTATGTAGTGCGCGTAGTCAGGAAGCGAAACCATACACCCGCCGATATCATTGGACTGGATCCCGTGTACTTCGACTCGATCGCCTGCCACAATCGTCGGGTCCACGACCCCGGACTGAGGCAGCCCACCGGCGACGACAACGCGGATTGGATATGCACACGGGGGACCGCCCATGACCACTTCATCCACATCGACAAGTCTGTACGTGACATCCGCATAGCTTGTGGTCCCTCCAGCCGTCCCCCGATACAGCACCTGGCCCGAGCTGAACACGGCGTTTACGTTCTTATTGTCATCGAGGATTAGCATCGCAGGGTTGTCCGAGCCAGAGAGCGCCCCCGTCCAGTGACTGAATGATGAGCCAGGGGCTGGCACGGCGGACATGAGTACATGAGTTCCTCTTGTGAGGGGGCCCGGGCCAGGAAGGACTTCTACACTCCCATTCCCAGTCCCGCTTGTGGAGGTCGAGATCGCGTATGTCTTCGACGTGGGAATGATATTGTATATGGCGCAACCTACGACATCGTAACCCTCTGGCATGCCTGACGGCAGGTCGTACCAGCCATCTGCGTAACCTCCCCAGCCGTAGTTCAGGTGGTAAGTGCCATCTGAAGGATTATACCCATCGACGACAATTGCGTGAGCGCCTGGGCAAGTCTCATTGCTGCACGAGACGCCCATTTCTGCGGGTCTTCCAAGCTTCATGTTCTGCATTAGCTCTTCATAGAAGACCGTTGACGAAACATAGTACGGGCTCCCCATCCACGCATTCTCCGCACTTGCGGATCTGAAGTCGGCTGAGTAGTAGCCCCACCTTTCCGGTGGATCAAACGAGAATGGAGTGGGGGTTCCTGCGAGAGCCGATGCGACACCAGTCAGTCCGGAACCTGATCCCTCAGACGAGTACTGCACACGCAAAGACACTCCAGCAGCATAGCTCAATGCGGCCTTGGACCAGTCAGAAGGATTGCAGTCGTTGTAGTTCATTCCGGAGAAGTTCGCAGTGCTCGCAATAATGGGGATTGTCCGTACCCCGAGACCATCTTGAGGATCATTCACGGACAAGTAGTCATCGGACGGCAGGAATGTCACCGAGCTCGGATACTGCCAGTAGTTAAGGATTTGCGCAAGCGCAGTTGCCGGACAACCTACCCAACACCGACTCCCGGTCACAGGATCCAGGGGGCAATGATCCCAATATGGATCCCCCTGATTCCAGGAGTCTGTCGTCCAAGGTCCGTAGACACCTTGCTGGTATGGATTCTCCTGGCTGTCCAGGGCAAGAAGATCCTCCCATGCTTGCGCGTTTGCCGTCGCAACTGCAGCCTCGAGCGAGCCATCTTTCGCAGCGAGAAATCGGTTGGCGAGATCCTGGCGCAGCATGTCGAGGAGAATGTTCTCCGGTATGTCATCCCAAGGGAACGCACTACTAAACGAATATGCAAGTATCGGCACCAAGCCTGAATCCGCTGGCACAACAATGTAGCCTGTGGGAGTCAGCTCGAAAACGTACGCAAGCGTCTCGTGAGTTGCTGGATCCGTCAGAGCCTTCCTTGTTTCCAGGGACACGTCGTCGGGAATCCCAAGAGAGAAGGCATACATCGAGCCCTTTGCCCCTTCTGCTACCAGGAAGCCGTCAGCAACATTCTCCGCTTCAATCGGAGTTACTGGCTTCGCGTAGGCAACCGCGAAGCTGCCGATAGCAGCAAGCACGCCGATCCATACGAGTAGCTGCAGTCTCCGGGATCTCCCTCCAAAATCCTCAAGCATAATACCCCTTCCAACGCCCAAGCAAGCTTAGCCCATCATAGCGAAGCCTACCTTGGGCTGGAAATCTCGACGAACCCATGGCTCGGATCCCGGATTTGGTCACTTCTGGATGCATTCTCACACCTCATGGATCTCAGCGATGCAGAGAACGCCAGGAGTGATGCAAGAAGCCCAGCCAGTATGCTCTTCATCGTTTCTCCTCTTGATCCAAGTAGCCAATGATAGCTTGCTCATCCAGGTAGTTGGCTGTGCGATCACGTTTCCGTCCAAGCTCCATATGCCGCTCCATAGGCGTTGCTCCATCTTGGATTACGGAAGGCAGAGCGTATGCTTGCCCAAAATCCCATCAAGCGCCAACGCCAGCTCCAGCTTTGTCCCTCGCCCCTTGCTTCAAGACCAGATCAACGGTCCGGATTTGTCCCTTCTCTCGCGGGTTCCTTTGTCGTTCTGGTCTTCAGAATCCTGTTGTAGTCTACAGATCATGACATGGACTCGAGTCAACGAAGAGGTGGATGCCCTCGTTCAATATCGCAGAGATCTCAGTCGTCCAGTGCTGAAGTCGATCAACTACAAAGGCCGCTGCCGGGACTTTGTCGGTTCCCCAGTCATCGAGTCTGACGAGCACTCGATGTACTTCGACGTCCGCGATCGGTCGACGCGTTATGCGGTTCGCTTCGACCGTGACCGGCAGCGCTGGACGCTAGAGGGATTGGATGATTCCGAATTGATGATGCCGCGGGATCTGCCACGGTGGAAGTGCTTTCCGATTCCGAATTGATGCAAATGTGTTGCTCAGTACAGACTTTCTGCGTGTCATTCCGATACACTGCCACAACATGGACGACTGGAGAATCCTAGTCTACTGCGCCGATAACGGAGATCCCATCTACGTTTCCAAGGACTTGCCTATCTGGTTGGAGAGATTGCGATTCACGGAGTTCGTCGATGAACCGTCTGAGTGAGAGCCTCGGGCGGGATTCCGCGTTGGCCACGCTGGACGATCCCGCCCGCTTCGAGGCTGTTATTGCCTTCATGTGATGGTCAAGGCTTTGAGGTCTGTGCCCAAATTGCCAGCTGCAACGCTGGCAGTCTCCAGGCCAAGATGGAGGGCAGGAGTACTCAGGTGCCGGATCCATCCTGGCGCTGCAACAGCCGGAGCCAACATGACAACCCGAGATTACTCGAGCTCCTCAGCACCGGAAGGGCAAACGGTTCCTACTGGGGAGGACATTCGCGCAGGCTCTTACCTCTTCATTTGTCCCGAATCTGCTCCGCGAGCACTGGCCAGCGACTGCAGCCATGCACGGGATGGTTGACCGCGGCCAGCCTACGTCTCAGGACTGCTTGCTGTTGGGCAAGGAGAGCTAGTCCGAGAACGGCCGATCGCGAGACGATAGCTGGACCTGGAATTGGGCAAGGTCAATGCCTGAACTGCCTCGAGTTTCACATGCTGAGTTCTTCCTTTGTGAGACACAGGTCAGTTCGGCTTGCTAGCCGGAAAGGCTGATGACAAAGGGATTGAAGCCAGATCTGGTGGAGGTGGGGTGAACGATTGGAGAATCCTGAGGGGCACTGGGCGAGGCAATTCGGCGTTTCCGTCTTCCCCAATCTAGATGATTGCACAAGAGGGGAGCTTTGGCTGCCCCTCATCTTGTGTGGGGAAGGAGGCTTTCGGTCGAACCACAGGCCATCTCCCGCCAGCAATCCGTCGCAACTTGGCATCAAAGCTGCTGGTGAGCATCGCTCACCAGCAGCCTCCAAAGGTCGCTGAACCTATTCCGCCATCAGACCTGCTATGAAGTCTGCTTCAAGATCCATCGCGTGTCCGTTGTAGCGGATGACGCCCTGCCGATCAACTACGACCGATCGCGGAATCCAGTCGATCTCGTAGGTCCGAATGATGCGCGTTTCTTTGTCTCGAGGTTCCCAGATACTAACGAACCCTTCATATCCATTGCTCTCAAGGTACTGCTCAGCGGCCTGCTCGGTCGAATCCGCACTCACTGCAATCACAATGAGTCCATCGTCGTGGAACCTCTCCCTCAAGGCACGTATGTGAGGCATGCTCGTACGGCACGGCCCACACCATGAGGCCCAGAACTCGATCAGTACAACGTGTCCTCTCAGATGGCTCAACACTACCTCGCCGCCATCGGTTGAAGGCACTTGGAAGTCATAGGCTACGTCGCCGACTTCTGATCCGTAGTGAACGTCCTCAGGAACCATGAGCAGACTACACCCACAGGTGGTCAGGAGCATGACTCCCACCGTGAGCCATGCGATTGCGCTCGCGGCTTCCTTTATTCGCATCAAGGGTTTCTTCCGCTCTTCACGCAGTTCAATCCTACGTTTCATGTCCTCCTCCTTCATCAGAACCTATGTTGATTCTCCTTTGAGGCTCAGCCCATAGGTCGATCCGTCTCTTGTCCCTGGCTGCGCCATGTAGGCAGTCCCGGAAACGGGGCTGCCTACGACTTGCCTCGCAAGTGCTCCGCTACGAGCCCGCTCGAACGAAGTACTCCACGGTGCGGAAGTGGCTTCGTCCCGAGTTGTCTGTGAAGTAGGTGTAACAGGTGAACTTGAGGCGAGTCCCATCAAACTCCAGCGTCCCAAACTCCTCACACCAACCGGTATCCTGGAAGTACTGAGCGTATTTTGCTTCAGTAGCGGACACGGAGTCGCTGTAAAGCCTCAGATACGCTGGATCCCACACGCACTCGCTTCCTGCGCAAGCACCATATCCTTGGAATACGAGCTGGGACGGATCGCCCCAGTAGATGGAAAACCTGGTACATCCACGCGTGTATGGGTCAACGTTTACCCATTCGCCTTCGAAGATGTTAGTCGCAGAAGGCAAAGACCCGCTAAGAACAGTCATCCCGCTCAGTGCTCCGAGGTTGCCGAAGCCAACGGTTGCGATTACACCATTTGGCAAGATGCGCATGACGGCCCAGCTGTAATTCGTGGCGTAAATGTAGCCGTCCGGGGCGCATGCAATGTCGCCAATGTTGAAGTTTGGCCACATCTCGATACTGGTAGTGACTTCGGCGGTCTCTGTGTCAATTGTGACCAGAAGCTGGACCATCTCTGGTTCCCCTTGATAGAGGACTCCATGTAGAACACCGTCTGCCGAGAAATCTATGCTCTGAACATAGTCCATCTCAGCTCCAGTCACGTCGGCTAGGATTTCGTAGTCCATTGTTTCAATATCCAACACCACCAGAGTTCGATCTCCATGGATCGAGTAGGGTGTGCCATCGGGTGCGATGGCAATGGATCGAAGAATACCTGCATACACTGCAACTTCTTCCCACTCCCCTGAGTCAGGGTCGATGCGCGTGACGGTCGATTCCTGAGCTTCAGCATCGAATTGCACGCCCATGAGCATGCCGGTAGTCGGATCTGTGGCAAGCGCCTTCTGTTGTGGGATTGCACCGACTTCCCCGACGGGTTGCTCTGAACATGTAGTGCTATCCACTGTCACCAGAGTGTTTGGCGTATGTGAGCCGCCGCCCGTTGATATTGTTGAGTAGATCACGAAGGTGTCTGTGTCTTTCGCGCTACTTGATGCGCCTCCTGCGATGAGCGCAGCTAGCAGTATGATTACTCCCAGTGTGTGTCGTTTCATGATGTCTCCTTCCTAGTCCAGATGTTTCTCTCCATCCCCGTGGCTGGATCAGAACTCCTTTCGCCAGTACCACGGGGATGTGCGAGCTCTCGTTGCTACTTAAGATCTACGTAGTTCTCTGTCACATCAGGTGTATTGGTGATGTTCACGAGCACCTGTCCGTCAGGATCCGTGATGTACAGATCAGGTAGCTGTGCCCCGTTGTCCATCCGTCCATCCAGAGCAACGGTCGTGCCGTCATGCGAAACAGCAGGTACGTAGCCAATCTTCAGTGACTCGGGGAACAGACCGCTGATCACTCGCACGTTGGTCCCGTCGGTATTCATAAGAAGAAGGTCGCGAAGCCCAACTGCGTTCCCGCGAGTTACAAGGACTTCCTCGTTGTTCAGGAAGGCACAACCTCGGTTATTGCCGATCTCGTTGCTGCTGCCGGTTGAGCTGTTCGTAATCTCTACGGCGTACGTGCCGACGTTGCTCATGACGATAATCTCGGAGCTGTAGCCATTGCACGTTGGCTGAATCTTGCCTGCGACGTACAAGCCATTCGGGCTCGTGTCTGGCGAGCGAATTTCAATGCCAGGTTCATAGTAGAAGTCCTGGTAGTTGGTCCCGTCGATGTCCAGAGAGTGCAGGTAGCTCGAGGAACCCAACGTCGCACCGTCCTCGTAGTTTCTGCGCGCGATCAACAGCGTATCGTTGTCCAGCCATGCAATGCGTCCGCCACGATCAAAGATCTCGGTGTGCTGCCCAGTCTCTAGGTCGTAGATCCAGATCTGGGACACATACTTCGACGAAGGGTTTGTGGTGTAAGCAATCTTTGTGCCGTCAGGGGACCACTTCGGATACAGGTACTCAAAGGTTGGATCGCTGTTCTCGGTGAGCTTGACGACATGAGTGCCATCGAGTGAAGAGAGATACAGGTTCCACACTCCACCTTCGTTCGACCTGTAGACAAGCACCAAGTCAGAGTTCAGCCCTTGCTCAGCCTCCTCAATCGGCTCCTGCTCTCGAACGCGGCAAACTGCAGTGTGGGAATCCTGATGGCCTTCTGTGTCCGTGACAACGAGTGTGATCCTGTACGTCCCCGGCGTAGTGAACGTTCTGGAAGTGGAATAGCCTTCGGCGGCGACTCCGTCATCCCATTTCCACTCATGATGAAGCGCTTTGCCTCCGCTCGAGTCCTTTGAACCAAGAGCTTCCAAGCGCACGGACTCACCAACAATCTTGTCTCCTAGGACAACGAAACGGGCAATCGGACGATTGAGGTCGATCTGCCAGACCTCGGTATGCCCTACGAGCCATGCTGCACGAATCAGTGTGACATCATCCGACAACCATTCGAGGCACAGGGTTCCATTGGGCACACAGAATCCCGAAAGCTCCAAGATGCCATCAGCGTTCGCGACCACTTGCATATCGCAGCCGACTCCCACACAACTGTCTAGCTCCAAATCTCCCTGAAACTCAATGCGCAAACCCGTGACGTCGTCACCACTTCTGTTGGTGAGCAATGCAACCGTTCGGTGTTTGTCCTTGCAGAGTTCGATTTCGGCAGTCGAAGCACCTGCTCCGAGGGGCGTGATGAGGCAAGCCAGGACAGCTAGAATGACAGCCTTCTCAAGAAACTCTCGGACTCTCTGCTTCGTGCTTTGAGCTATGGAACTTCCTTGGCTAGCTTCGTGTGTTTGGGTCTTCATCGTATCCTCCTCAAGGATCTCTTTGATGACCCTGTTGTCTGTACGGGGAGACGAAACCTAGCACTGTGCAGAGAGTGTCTTCTGAGATATCCCAGAGCGATGAGACCATCGGCGCTGAACCTCTCATGCTGAGGTGCTGATCGGCCGAGAGATCTCTTAGTCTTGCCTACAGCGTCAAGATCCCAATGGATTACTCAGCCATGTGTCTAGATGCACGTTTAGCTGGTGATAGGAACCTCGCGTGCAGTTCTCGGACAGGCCTATTCTGATTGAGATCCGACGTAGACATCGCGTCTGGCACATTCTCAATATGGGTCTCCAGTCACGGGGCTTGGTCCCATTCAGAGATCGGAAAGAGATACAGACGCAGAGCAGTCTGTCGTTCCTCGGGAGGTGCGGAGTAATCGGGGAATCTCATCTCTCAGCCCCAAGGGTTGAGAAACGTCTTCGCATTGGTGCCCCGGTGACGCTTCATCGGCGCGGCTGCTAGGGGGAGGACTGAAGTGAGTGCTTGGATGACATCGAGGAGTCACCTGGAAATTGGCTCCATGGCCGAATGGACTAACTCACGAAGCAGAGGGATCATGGGACGTAGTGACTGGTATCGCTCTGCGTGACGTCTCGTAGGGATTACGCACCGAGATCACCCAAGAAATGCTGTAATATGGGCCTGACTGATACTGATGAGCAAGTTCAGATGTAGCTGGCACAGAGCGTGCTGCGAGAAGCTACAAGCGTGGTTTGACGGTATTCAGTTGCCCTGATTGCGTTCCTACACAAGGAGATGGAATGAATCGAATGCCTGTTGTGGCTATCCTACTCTTCACTTCCCTTGTATCTACTCTCAGCGTGGTCCATGCGTCGGAGAGCGGCGATTTCGAGATCTACTCAACGATCTCCACAGAAGGTAGCGCACATGCGCCTGACACACTGGTGATTGTTGATAGTAGGTCTTCTCACCAGCAGCCCGTGGGCGAGGTGGGGCGGACGCTTCACCAGAGCGCGCTTGCCGCTAATCCGATCTCCAAGGAGGTCCTGGGATTGCGATTTGACGAAGACAGCCAAGAATCTGTGATCACGCGAATTGACCCCGCAACTGGGAACTGGAGTGTCGCGGCAACCCGTCCTGGTGTCATCGAGTCGCTTGCTGTGTCTTCAGTGGGGACAATCTACGGTATCTACGACCGTAAGCTACTCGTCACACTAGACCTCGATGAGGGGAGACTTGACTATGTCGCTACGGTTAGGGGAGCCAACTTTGTCAGAGTTGAGAGCATCAGTTTTTCTCACGAAGATGTGCTCTACGGAGTGCTCTACTTTGATTCCCCCAGCCCAGGGCAACTCCTTGTAACCATTGATATTGCCGATGGAAGCATCCTGACTCAGACAAGGTTGACTGGCGGTTTTGCTGTCGGAGATATTGCGTGTGCGCCGGATGGCTTCATCTATGCGACGAATCTCAGCTGGATCCTCCTGCGGGTCTCGACACAAGGTGAAGTGGTATCGATCGGATCCGGGAATCTCGGTCCCTTCAGTGGCATAGCTGTTTTTGACGACTAGCGGAGCGCGTCCAATCGAACGTGTCAGCGTCTCATACAGCCAGCAGAGTCGAATGGCTCAGTACTCGTTCTCGACCCTTAGCCCCTCCCTCTCAAGCCATTCGATTGTCTGAATCGTATAGGAGGACATTGGGGGAGTTGTCCCTGGATTGCCGGTCAGGACGATACTATCTCCACGCACGAGCCCTTCGATCGTCAAGAGGAATGAGATCTCTTCGATGCGGTTGTACGACAGATCAAGCATCCGTGCTTCTTCGCTTGATTCATCGAAAGACAGCCTCCCCAATGCAGAGGCATCTCGAATGAAGTTGCTGGCCAAGTCCAAGATAACGTACGGTCCAAGCGTTGCCAGCACCTCCACATCCTGAATGCGGTTATCGCAGAGCGACAGATAGGATAGGTTGGGCAGTTCTGCGGCCCAGCTGATGCTCGTGATTCCATTGCCTGCCAGGGACAGATAGACAAGATCTCTCATCCCAGCAATTGCCGGCCAGGCAGTGGACGGCGAGATGTGATTCGCAGCCAGAAAGAAGAGCTCCTGCAGTTCCTCTAGAGGCGAGAGATCGTCAACCGGATTGCCGCTGATGTACAGCACCTGAAGGGAGCTGAGGTCACTGAGCGGAGACAGATCTGAGACTTCGTTGTTGTCGATGTCTAGCCAAGTCAGACTCCGAAGTGATGAGATCGGAGCGAGGTCCTCAATCTCGTTGTTCCAGAGTGTGAGTTTGGTCAGATTCGGGCATTGCTCAATGCCCTGGATGCTTCTGATTCCGAAGCCTGTAACATCGAGATCGGTGAGCTGTAGCAGATCCTGAGCTTCGAGAATGTGGTCTCCATCAAGCAAAAGAGCGGCCCTTACTGCCTCCTCCAGACGGGCATCCGCGAACAAGCCCTTGTGCAGCTCAAGGGACTCATCGCCATCATCCGCTGTAGAGGTCGCAATCGGATCATGGTAAACGGTCGCACCGCGTTCCTTCAGAATCTCGATGACGCGAAGCGCATCTGACTCTGGTGATAGCGTGAAGGCATTGCCTTCCAAGTTGATGACATCTCCATTACCCAGACCGTGGTTCATCGCTAGTGCGCTGATGTCGTAGATCTGGTTGTATCCAAGATCGAGCACGTCGAGGTTGGTGAGGCCCTGAAGAAGCGAGATATCAGAAATGTCGTTATTGAAGAAACTGAGACGCTCAATTCCTACGAAATACTCGATCCCTGAGATGTCGGCGATTCCGCTAGAAGAAGCATCGAGAGCCGACCGCCTCACAACGTCATCAACCAGTACTGCGGCCCCAAACCATGCATGGGGGATCCTTCGGACTGCGGCTTCGAGTCCCGGATCCGGGAAGTAGATCGGACTGTCTCTGTCCCCATCCTGCGGCGCATACTGAATGCGGACGCCACGTTCCTCTAGCGCATGTATATGATTATAAGCAAGCGAGAACTCCACTAAATCAAGATCGTTAAACGCAACAGACACGTAGTCGCCCTCCCCGAGTCCCTGATTCAAGACGAGCGCGCTGATACTGTGGATAGCATTTCCCGAGAGGCGAAGGTCGCGGAGGCGTTCGAGATCGACAATCGGATCTAGACAAACAATGGAGTTCCACGTTGCTTCCAGTTCCTGGAGGGAGTACATCTGGGAGAGGGGTTCAATACTATGGACGCGGTTGTCAAAGATGCTCAGGCGCTCTAGACTAGTCATTTCTCTCAGCGGCTCAAGGTCTTCGATCTGATTCCAGTCCAAGTAGAGGAACTCGAGCTTGGTCATCTTGCGAAGCCAGCCAATGTCCGATATGTCAGCGCTAAACACTGTAAGGTGCTTCAGCTCAGTCAGGTTCTCAAGCGGCGTGTAGTCGTCGATTCTGTTGTTCCCAATCGTCAGGAGGACGAGATCTGTAAGTCCTGCAAGTGGCCCGACATCTACAATCTCATTTCCGTTCAGCTCAAGCTTTCTGAGAGAGGTCAGGTTTGAGAGTGGCGAGATATCCGCAATCTCATTCATCTCGAGCTCCAGACTGGTGAGCTTTGTCAGCCCCTCAAGTGCAGCAACGCTCTGGATATCGCAGTTGATCAGCTGAAGTGCAGTGAGGTTGACAAGTTTCTTAAGAGCACTGATATCTCCGATAGGATTCAGTGAAAGACCAAGTCCCTCCAGGAGTAGAAGATCTTCCAGTGGACTGATGTCAGTGATGTTATTCTGCCAGAGTTCCAGCTCCCGTAGACTTACGCATCCGCCGATCGGTTCGAGACTGTAGACGTTGTTGAAGTCGAGAAGCAAGCTCTCAAGATTGTGCATATCCTCTAGCGCTGCAATGCTAGAGACATTATTATACCCCAAGTCTAGTTCACGCAGCTTGATCGCGCTGGTAAGAGGAGATAGGTCAACTATGCTATTCCCGCGCAAGTACAAGTACTTGAGGTTTGATAGTCCCTGGAGTGGCTTGATCTCATGAATTTGACAGTCCTGAGCATCCAGGAATAGGAGATCATAGGAGTTCTCAATTCCCTCAAGTGATCCGAGAGGATTGCTCTTCAGATGCAGATTCCGAAGACTCAACGCTTGAAGCGGCTGCAGATCCGTGACTTCGTTGTTGCGCAGATCCAGACGCTCCAGATTCTCCAAAGCCTCGATTCCATCAAGGCAGTAGATCTGACTGCTCTGGGCATCAAGCTTCGTGATTCCTTGTACGCGGCTGTCTGTAATTGGACCCTCCGGCAGACCGAGATTGACGCGTACCGCATCCTCCAGCCCTGGATCAGGGAAGGAGACGATCTTGCCAGCGTTACCTGTATCACCCGTCGCCACGCCGTTTGCATAGCTCACGTCAATCCGGTCCACAAGATGGCAATCTGTGAGGGCGTCATGCAAGACATACGCCCAGTTCTCTGGTCGATCCGGATCGACTCCAGCGACTGGACGTTGATTTGTCCTTTGGAGTCTCGCGACAAATTCCTTCACGCCGCTTTCCACGTAGCTCGCCAACTCTGCGAACGTGATTCCATCGTCCTGATTCGTATTGGCGCAAGTTAGGCCCTCGATCAAGTACGAAGTGAATGCCCCTGCAGGAGTCTGTTCTTTGAACTCCCATGACTTCTCATACTCTCGACATGAAGCGAGAACCCATGTTCGCCCCCTATCATCTGCCTCGCGTACCGCGGTGAGGATCCCGCGAGACACTCCCTCTCCGCGAGTCGAAAGCGGTCCACTTCCGCCGTTATCCGCTTCCTCCTCGCCGCGTGGGAACCCCCCGCTGTGGCACGCATCAATGAAGACCATGACACTGCAGTGTTTCAATTGAGTGACGATAAGATCGCCTAACTCGCGATCGGTGATGGCACGATTATTGCCTGCCTCGCTTTGGCTGCTGTAGTCGAAAGGGAAGAATGCAGCATGTTGACTCTCCCGACCTGTTTCATCGTAGGCGAATCCTCCATGCCCTGCGAGATAGATGTAGATGATATCGTCCTCTTGCACGCGATTGCTCTTGACGCGCCTCTCCATTGCATCAAACCACGTAATGATGCTCGCTTGATCCGCAGACTCATTGGTTAGTAGCTCAATACGCTCAACCCCCATCTGTTCGAGAGCTTTTGCGAACTCCTCGGCATCGACGTCAGCAAGGATTGCGTCACTGTATTCGCTCTCATACCTGCCAACGCCAACAACCAGCGCGTAGCTCTCCCCGAACGTCGCAAAGGAGGCTAGGCAGCAGATCAACAGCAAGAACAGCAACCCAGAGGCAATCACCCATAGTCTTCTCTTTGCAGTAGCCGCAGCCAGAGAGACTGCATGCGCGCTGAGATCTAGTATCACGTCAACATTTCGGAGACGATCCATGGAGCAAGAACGGATATCAATCACGACGGATTCCCCCTCCTCTTTCGACTAGTGGACACTGCGCCAGTACAGCACACACGCGTACATGGGTCCCATCATCTGTAGTTGATGGCGTAATGCTAACCGGGGTTTGGGACTCCCCTATTGATCGCGCGACGTACTCAGTCACCTTCTCAACATACTCCGTTACTTCTCTGAAGGTAATCCATCCATCTCGATTGGCATCTCCACAACTCATGGCTTCAACAAGAAACGAGGTGAAGACTCCGGCAGGTTCCTGCCCCGGGTACTCCCAGGAGTGCTCCCCGTCGCGGCAGGACGAGAGAGCGTAACACCGGACGTCAGATGTTCCTCTTACTGACATCGTTGCGGCCCTATGTGCCAGCCTGTCTCCGTGAGATGCGTCGATGAATAGGAAGACGGTACTACTAGGAAACCCTCCTGCTGCCAACTCAGCGATTGTGTCGCCGTCGATTGCCCCGTTCTTCGGCGAGTTTGAAGCTCCCGCCCCATCGTATGGAAGAAGAGCGGCGACTTCCGCCATCTCCGTACCGAGACAGGGATTCCGAACCAAGCCAGTGTGACCACCCAGGTCGATGATAACTCTGTCACCAGGACTGACATTCAAAATCCTGAACCAGTTGCGGATCTGCTCCCGTGTGGCCTGCTCGTTGACCAGCAACACGATGTCCTGATCGCGAATACCTGCGGTCTTCAAGGCGTTGGCGAACGCCTGAGCATCTATGTCCGCGTGAGTAGGTTGGAGTCGAGACTCTCTGTAATCTCCTATTCCGACAACAAGCACATGGGTCTGAGCGGCCACGAGAGACCAAGAGGTTGAGAGTAGGATGATGCCCAAGGCGCAAATGATCGAAATCCCACAGAACCTGTGAAGCTGCTCTCTTGTGAGCGAATGATCTGAGCGACGACTAGTTCGTCTCTCCATCTCAATCCACTCCTCGTTCTCCAAGTCTATCCGCTATCGGGACCCACACACGATATCCGGCATCCAATTCCATTTCTCGCCTCTGAATCCACTGCTTGTTCAGCAGGATGACTAGCGGCCAGAGCGAAGGACTGCCTGCATACCGTTGCGCGAGTGACTCCCAAGAATCGCCTTCCTCAATGACTGCGACGTCTCGAGTGTCAGCGGAGAAAAGCGCCGCTACACCAGGCTCCCAGAGCGGGACGTTACGTAGGCGCAGATACCCAATGACCTGGGATACAAACAACCAGGTATCTTCGCTTTCTCCGTACTCCTCAAGAAAGCTGACGAAGTCACTGACAAGAAGCTCCTCGTCAAATGACTGAATCGCACCAGCCTCGGGCAGACCCTCTCGAAGAAGCGACTCATAGGTCAACTGGCTGTCAAGCCGCCACGCGCGTATCGCAGGAGGAAGCAGAACAGCCCATGAAGCGGCAAGCAAGAGAGCAAGACAGGAGACTACAAGGATCTCTCGCAGCAAGCTTGGTCTTCTCATCTCTTCCTCCCTATCAAGATGAACACAGCAGCAAAGGCAGCCAGACCGCCAGCGGCCAGAAGCCCAACTAAATCCCAGCGAATGGGACTTGAAGCGCCTCGAGGTACGGCCAGACTCACCGTCGGGAGGAGCATCCGCGCAAGTCCAGCTGAGAGTAGGCCAATCGACGCGGTTGCACTCGCAATTGCTGAGAAGAGCCTGACCCGATGCTTCTTAGCACGAGAGGACAGGCGTCGCGTATGCCAAGATGCATAGCTCCACGATTTCACTTCTCCAATGGACTCACGAACAAGCGATTGGCTGGCTGTATCGACAGCGGCCAACTTCCTAGTGCACTCGGAACATCGCAGTAGGTGAGCCTTGACAAGAGAAGTCTCTCGAGGGGGAAGCTCCCCGAGGACGTAGGCAAACAACATTTCCAGATCTGGATGTGAGATGCTAGATGGACTAACCGAGGTAACGTCGGTTTTCAGAACGCTAAGGATCCATTCTTCTGTCCCGTGGTTCATGAAGTCTCCTCAAGAGGGCGTTGCGGTGCACCAAATGCACGAAACCACTCAGCCCGAATGGCATGCCGAAGGCGATCGAGCAAGCGAGTGTAGGCCGAGTAATCGGCAGGGTTTCCTCCGACTGACCTCGCACAATCGGCCCATGCGAGTTGTCTCCCGATGACAGTTTCAAGTCTTGACGGATCTGCGCCCACTTCTCCTCCATCGCCGACTGATGTGCCTGTCTGGCTAAACCAGTAGAGAATCGCAGCCTTCAAGTTCCTTCGCATGGCATCCGACATCTCTTGATTCGCTACCACCACTGCCCGCAGCAGCACATACGCAGACTTCTCTTCTTGGGAGCTAGCCTTCGCGAGCGCAAGAAGCTCATCATCGACATCCTCAGGTGAGATGGATTCATCGACGAGAAGGCGCTGCCAAAACGCAACCCTCATATCCGCCGTCTCGAATTTCACGCCAATCATGCTATCACCCGTGAGGTTTGAAGTGCCAGCATGTCCAGGAACTCCTCATCCGTATATGACTGGTCGGTATTCCGTCTATCCTGCAGCCGTGTTGATGAGGCAGGGTCCCAAGGTGTAAGACTCGCCATATACTCCACACCCTGCTTGTACTCCTCCTGCATATAAGTCTGCACAAGCCGCGCAAGAGCAGATCGTGCCGCCATTCTCTGAATCTGTGAGCACTGACGCGGGAGATACTGCTCGAAGAAGTGATGAACGAGCCGATAGAGGTCGCGATACGCGGTCGCAGCGAGGTCGCGAGGGCAAGAAGACAGAAGCTCATTCTGCACCTTGGTGCGCAGATAGAAGAGTGCACGAGCGACGTGCGCCCTTCGAGTCTCCTCTTTCTTGGCTCGACAGAGCTGTCTCAGGAGAGATCGCTCGCTGTATCTTGGGACAAGGCCCAGATTCCGAGCGTTGTCAATCGTGATATTCCGGATGACACCTGTCAGGTACTGAAGAAATGGCAATTGCTTACCGCTTGCTTCGCACTCGCCTAAGTAGTCTTGAATCAGAGTCCCACTCAATGCAATCCACGTGTCAGATATGCAGTTCTCGAAGAGCTCGAGGCAACGGCCACGCAGAATGCGATGGGCATTTCCAGGATCGAATCGGTATCCAATCAGGCCTAATCGATAGATGTGGAGCGCAACCAGGCGGCGAACGTCGGCCCCGAGTCCTGATTCGAATTCGGCAGCCAAGTGCTCTGACCATCCATCCCGAGCGATCTCCTCAAGCAACGATTGGCTTGTCGAGGAGATGTCGGTGCGGCTAATATGGTGTTCCATCACCAAAGCAAGCTCCTGCGATTTCGCCTCGCCACATGCCCTCCTGCCAAGACCCAGCGACCTTGCACCACAGTATACATGAGCAAGGCCAACGATTGACATCGGTTTCCACTCGCGTACTCAGATGTGTCCGCACCGAGACAGGTAGGGCCATTGGAGAGCACGAGATACTAGACGGAATCCGAACTGCGAATCGAGTGTTGCGCTCCATGATGCGCCACATCGATTTTATACTAAGCACAAAACTCGTGAACGATGCACATTACTTGCAAGGTTGAAGTTGGCACTCACGCGCACGCTTTGGATTGGCAGTTGCCCGAGGACTGCCTTCGCTTCCGAATCTGACCTCGCAAAGCCAATCCCTTCTAGCAGAACCCCTGGGAGGAAACTCACTCCCAGGGGCTCGCACCATGACTACCAGCTGCAGTACTCGTGTCCGAACCACCTCATTCGATCCTTGTGGCTGGCTCCCTCAGCCAGTGGCACATCAGCGAGTTGCCCGGATTCCACATCGTAGATGTAGAAGTCCTTGTCATAGTCACCGCGGATCACAATCAAGCTGTCGCCATTGGGGGACCACTGACCTGCATACTCCTCACCAGGCATTGCAGTGATCTGGACCGGGTTAGAGCCGTCGCTGTTCATGATCCATGCATCGCGCTCACCACTTCCGTGCTTCAGTGTGAAGGCAATCTTCGATCCATCATGTGTATAGTTGACTGCACTCACGAATCCGATTCCACCAAGCTCATCTGCGGTCATGATCACGGTTTGCTCCAGAGTCTCTGGATCGATGGCTACCATCTCAGTGGTTGACATCGTGTAGGCCATGATCTCATTGCCGTCAGGGCGCCAGACCGGACTCGAGCTCTTGAAGGCTCCGATCTGCCGCTGATTCGCTCCATCAACATCCATCAGCCATGTTGTGCGATCTCCTCGGTGACAGAGCAAGGTCAATCCGTTCGGAGACACCAACGCGCGATACCAAGCGTTGTCGTTTGTGATCTGCACATAGTTAGTTCCATCGGGATTCACCGTATGCAGGTTGCTGATCTCCCCATACCGGCCGTACACGATCAACCCAGGGATGTTCCAGCTAAGTGCTCCGGTCGTTCCTGAAGAGAGCTTGGTTACATTCGACCCGTCGAGCTGTACGATGAATAGACCTCCACCCTCCGCCGAGGATACGAAGAGGATACCTTCATAGCCAGGACCTGCCTTTGCATACCAAAGGGGCATGTCAGTGACGATGGGAGTCAGTCCAGTCCCGTCTTCATTGATTATGTACAGAATTCCATCTTTGCAGAAAGCTAGCTGATAGAGAACGTCGATCTCTGGTTCCTCGGGAATTGGTTGCTCCCCAATGCGGCAGACTGCCGTCTGCGAATCCTGCAGGCCTTTGGCGTCCGTGACAACGAGGGTGATCCTGAACGTCCCCGGCGCAGTGAACGTTCTGGAAGTGGAATAGCCCTGAGCGGTGACCCCGTCATTCCAGAACCATTCATACTGAAGAAGCTGTTCACCATCAGAGTCCTTTGAGCCGAGGGCCTCAACACGCACAGGCTCGCCAACCACTTTGTCTCCCAAGAGCAAGAATCGAGCGATTGGAGTATGCAAGTCGATTTGCCATACTTCTTCGTCCTCGATGAGCCATGCTGCGCGAACCAGTGTGACATCATCCGACAGCCATTCGAGGCATAGTGTTCCATTGGGCACACAGAATCCCGAAAGCTCCAAGATGCCATCAGCGTTCGCGACCACTTGCATATCGCAGCCGACTCCAACACAAGCGTCTAGCTCTAGGTCTCCCTGAAGCTCGATGCGCAAACCCGTGACGTCTTCGCCACTCTTGTTCGTGAGCAGAGCAACCGTTCGGTGCTCGTCCTGACAGAACTCAATCTCTGCCGCCAGGACGCTGTCTCCGAAAGGTGTGATTAGACATGCTAGGACAGTCAGGATGACAGCCTTCTCAAGAAACTCTCGGACTCTCTGCTTCGTGCTTTGAGCTATGGAACTTCCTTGGCTAGCTTCGTGTGTTTGGGTCTTCATCGTATCCTCCTCAAGGATCCCTTTGATGACCCTGTTGTCTGTACACGACGAAGGAATCTAGCAGTTGGATGGACGCATCTTGCGCGATATCTACTGACGGATGACCGATTCGACTCAACTGAATCTTCTTGCCTAGTTGATTGAGGGCACTTCGTCACGCGCGCATTGAACGAAGCTGCCTAGAGATCCAGTGCAGACCGCAATCCGTTCCTCGCGATTTCTTGACATCAAGCAGAGGAAAAAGGACGGCGTTCTCGCGCCCAACTTCAGCAGCCGCTTCTGAAGTGACATTCTTCAGAACACCAAGTGAGTTCTTCGGGCCCTGGGGCTCTACTGCTAAGGTGCAGCGGCGACGCGATATGCAGCAGAGCAGTTGGATCCCTGAAGCAAGTGCCATCAGCATATCTATTATGGTCCGGTGGAGGAGATTCTTAGTTGCGCCCAATTCAGGGACGAGCAGGCAATCGCACAGACGAGCCCCGAGAGTAGACATGGCAGATGCGCTGGCCAATCCCGGATCGCCAGCTGAACCTTCCCTCTTTCGCTGCGGGCACAGAAGGTCAACTCGCCAGGGCGACATTCGAAGACCAAGAGGGCTTCCGTGCACATGCGGGTGCTAGCTTCGTTGCGGGCCTTACGACAAGAAGCGCATACAAGTCTAACGGAGGCCCCTAATGCTCATAGAAGCACAGGAAGGAAGGTCACACTTTGAGGAATCCACGAAACGCGTGAAGTGTGAAGTGCGAAGTAGCCCCGATCGAAGTGAGACATACCTGTTGTATATGGGGCTCATAGGGCTACTGCTCGCCTGGTGTGCGGTGCTGGTCGCCATTGGGGTCTGAAGTAGCTGGTCTGCACCCTCGACTCCTGGACAATCTCACGGTCAAGGTCAAAATGGGTGACCTTCCTCAGTTGTCGAGCCCAGCACTCTGTCTGAGCCTTAGGTTTCCCGTGGGGGATCAACAGGAAAACAGATAGGGATAGGGTTGTCGCCAGATTCTGCGGAGTCCGTGTGAAAGCTGGTGACCCTTCGTTCTGAGCTCTTCATGGGCATGAAGTTCTCTTCTTCACGCTATTAGCTCCCCTCACTCCTCTTGCCTCCCTCCTCGCGATTGGGGTTCTGAGGTGAATGATTGGAGAACTCTTCAGGAATGCCGCCGACTGACCGCCTGGTTGGCCTAACACTCCAGCACTCCTAGACTGGGCAGGATTCGAACCGGATATCCCCTACGAATAGGCAGCACACGGCAGCTGTTTGCCCGGACGCAAACGAGAGCGAACGGCTGGCCTCCCAGTGTCTGGGATCTTGAATTCATCCAATACCCTGTAAGTGAGAGACGACCCTGGGGCTTCTGGTCGACAGAGCACGTAACCTTTCGCTCTAGAGGTGCAACTTGAGAGCGCGATCTCACACCACACTAGTTCCCTAGAAGCCAGTCTAGCAGTGTCCGAATAAAGAATGAGTCTCCATAGAGCGAGAATACGTGCTCGTCAGCGACTGCCGCAACCCTTCCGTTCCCATACTCACGAACTGCAAACACGGAGAATGGCCCGCTTCTCTCGCCTGCGGAGGGAAGCCCATCGCCTATCGTCTCCTCCCACGACTCTGTCGATGTCCGCGCGAGTACGGTCCAGTCCGTTCCGACCGTCATGGTGCAGCCCCAGTTCACCACAAGCGCGTTCGTGTACTTCGTTGCAGGATGCCTCTCGCAGGGGACCTCAAAGGTGGCGAAGTCGTACAGGTGGCTGGGTTCACCTATCGTAGCTTGCCCGAAGCGTACGTCGAACTTCCCAAGATTGAGCGGGGTGCTCCACGCGTTTCCGATCACAAGCAGACTCCCTCCGTCATCTACGTACGTTTCCAGCGCCTGTTGCTCCACCGCTGATAGAGGTTGGCCCGGCACGGCAAGGATAAGCATGTCGCAGTTATCAGCGGAGAGTTCCTCTGACAGCGAGACCGTGTCGTCCGCGCAGGTAACGTACGGCTCAAGCCCAGTAAGCGTGTGCCACTCCGGATGTACCGGATCAATCTGTCTTGCTTCGGCCTCTGTTAGGAAGACTCCCGGCTCATGAGATGTGTCGAAGCAAATGGACGATCCTTCCGGGGCAACGCTCTCGAGGTCCGGTGGCGTACGCCCCCCGAGTCTATGGAACCAGTCAGTGAGTAGACGCTCTGCCGGCTTCCCTTGCACCGACGCAGAGATCAGTTCACCCAGATACGCCATTTGCGTATCTGGCTCAGGATAGGCAAACCATCCGTAGATCGAGACCCCCCGAATCCAACCCTCTCCTTCCGAACTGAGAATCTGCAGCAGGGCTTCGAAGAGATCACACTGTTCCTGGAGATCAACCCCTCTATCTGTCGCCATGTACGGCGTCATGTTGGTTCCGTCAAGTGCTCGATACGCAATCTCCGAGATCATGACTGACTTGCCATAGCGCCTGTGGATCTCTTCCAGTGTGCCGATAATGTCAAGACCTTCTCGATTGCCATGCCACGCCCGCTTGATCTCGCCCACTGTCGGGTCTGTCTTGTTTGTCAGAGGCAAGTAGAAGCTCACACCAATGAAGTCTAGGGCATCGGCAAAGGGGATGTTCATGACTTCCGTCTCCCACACATTGCGAGCAGTCGTTGACCCAACGTACGCGTTGTTGATGATCGCATTGACAGAGATCTCACCCGAGAAGACCTCACGAATGGCCGCAATGATATCTCTCCAAGCTCCTTCGTTGTCGGGATTCGCCACCATCGACTGATTCTCATTGGTCAGGTAGAGCGCCGTCACACCAGTTGCCTCCGCCATCCTTGCGTAACTCAGTAGATACCCCTTCAAGCTACTGAACCACTGCTGCGGATTCTCGGGGTCGATAAGGGCATTCCACGTTCCGTCCAATGGGCAAACATCCGGCTTGATCGAGACAGACACGCCAGCATCTCGAAGGTATTCTGCCAAGCAGCGCAACACGTCAAGTTGTGACTCAAGCGTCTCTTCGCCTGCCATTGTCACGCGGCTGCTTCTTCCCGTCTCCATGCGGAGCGATGGCGATAGGATCACGCTGTTTGCCCCCGTTGCAATCAACCCATCGAGGGATGGAACCATCAGTCCATGAGAATACCCACCGCCGCCAATCTCGTGAATCGTGAAACCCCAATAGGGGAACGGAGGCTCGGCGAACGGAGTGGCGGGGGCTTCTAGCAGCCACTGGCTACATACAAGAACAGCATCAGCAGGCTCCCAGTTGATCCACTGGCCTTCCCAAGCTTCTAACTGGCCGCATTGGAACGTGAACGTAGAGGACTCGCTGTTTGGCTCGACCGCCGTCAGAGCATCGCCAAATGAGATGATGCTGACGGGTTCTGAGAACACTACCTGAAGGCCATAGACCGTCTCGCCCGTGTTGTTCATCAGATAGCTTCCAGCAAGAGCGGGAGTGGAGATGAGAAGCAGGGCAGCTACAGCAGAGAGAATGCGTTTCATGAGGCCTCCTTGCGAAAGAGCGTACCGGACATCCGCCTTTGGAGTGAAGTCGAGGAAATTGGAGAGATGCCTCTTCTTTTACAATGTTTGTCTCTACACCCATGTGGTGGATAGTATGGTGGAAACGATAATCTAAAGGAATCGGACGCCCATGAAGCGTCAAACATTCCCTCTCCTGGGACTGGTCGTCCTCGTACTCGCAGTTCCCGTCTTCTCGACAGAGGCCATCTACCCGAACATCTCAAACCGTGACGACACGGCGATCTTCCTCAACGAAGTCCGTGCCGAGATCATTCAGGTGCGGGAGACCGACGATCCTGAGAGTCCGCTGCTGTTCGAAATCCAGGCCGTATACATCCCTCAGCTTGTGGGAGAGCAGAACTCCGATACCTTTCGAGAGGGACCGGTGATGTTTGTCACTGTGTGGAGTCCCGAGATTGGCGAAGACTTCGGCTTCTACGCCGTCACCTACAACACAGTAACCGTAGGAAGCGCGACGGGCTTTGCACCGTCGTTCGCCACAGCCAACGCAGTGGGGAACTTCAATACCTCTGGCAGCAACGGCTCAAACACGAACGTGGGAACAGACGACAGCGGCAACGTCGGCTGGTTCATGCCGTGGCAGATTACCCAGAGCGCGGTGGGGCAATTCAATTACGCTCGCAGCAACAATCAATCGACAAGCTATAACGATGGGGACATCGTAGGGGAATTCGACCCTTTGGTGAACATCATCCAGTGGGGCAATTACAACACGGCTCGCTCCAACAATACCTCGACGACGTACAACGTTGTAGACGATGGGATCGGAGATGAAGGTGAATTCGGCGACGCGTTGCCGTATCTGCTTTCTCAACTTGATCTCAACGCACTCTTTGAAGCGGTATCGCCGTGGTGGCTGAACATGTATTGCAGAGCGTCTGGAAGCAAGGGAGGCTTTGCAGTGGGAGGATTCTGTCCGGCCTAGCCTCGCCTAACGTGGTCGCGAGGTTCTCGGCATTGATGTGCAGTGGCAAGGCGTGCTGGGAATGCCTGCGGGAGAGTGGCTCAATGCCGCGCTTGCTCGGTTCAGTGAATCCAAGAAACATCGGAGCATGCTGTCCCGCAGGCTACGCCTTGTGAACAGAGCACGCACTGAATCACAGATGGCAATAGCAGTCTAGCATAATGCTGTGGAGCCGGTGTGAACGATGGGAGAACTGTTGCCGTGCAGAGGGGGCGAGTGCTATTCTGCAAGAAAGGCAAGGGTTTGCTGGGACGGGAGCATATGCGACGTGCGATTCAAGTCTTGATCGTGATCGGCACGCTCATCACTGGCGCTCAGCTTCTCGTAATAGCGTCAGAAGCTTCACCAAAGCAGGTTGCAGGTAGCATCCTAGCTTCGTGGCTCGAGTTCAAGCTGTATGCTCGTTGCGCGATCGGAATGGAGTCCAGGCTTGTAGCAGATGGTTCCTCCGAGAACTCCGTGACGGCATCGGAAACCCGGCAGCGTGTAGCACGAGGACATATGCCTTGCTGCAAGGTCTTGCCAGCGACGTTAGCTCTTTGTCATTCCATCACGCTAGTACCTATAGGTAAAGGGAGGAACTTATGGAGAGATGGATCTCTAGATCGACTGCAATTTCGGTATGCCTTCTTACAGCTCTCGCTGGCCATGTAGTCGCTGAGAATGCATTCGAAGGCTTCGACTCGCTCCCGAGGAGTTGGCCGACGTTCACCGCCGTCTGGAACAGCGATGGCCACTTAGAGGATTCGTCGGTTGCAGGCATGAGGGTCGAGGAAGGAAGCCTTGTCGTGTCCTTCGACGTGCCGGAGCAGACAGGTATCGGTACGGGGGCAGATCACGTCCTTTGGACTCCGTACGGACTTCCAGATGGTTCCTGGGCTATGGCTGACGTTGTGGTCGGCCCTGAGGCCGCCACATATGCCCGCGTGGGACTCGTGGTCTCCCTGCCGGACGGTACAGAGATCAGGTGGATGATCGGTCCGGACGGAACCTGGACACGCTCCCTCTACCTAGTCGGCGGCTTCAGTTTCCTCGACAGTGTGCTCGACCAGCCAGGCGAGGTCATCGTCGTCGGGGCAGACGAGGTCAACCGGCTAGGACTGAGAAGAGACGGCAGATCCTTCATGTTCACGATCAATGGCTATGTCGTTGACGAATACGAGCCACCGTACCTGGGATCCGAGGACTACTCTTTGACGGAGCTCGGCTTGATCTTCGAAGCTGGCGCACCAGAGCGCCACACGTTCAAGGTTAAGAGCTATAGGCTGCAAGACTACACTACACTGCCGCGCGACCTCCCGCTGCCCTACGCCGAGGACTTCAACACCGTATTCACAGGATGGTACGACAATTACTACGTTACGCCGTGGGGGGAGCTCACCGCGTATGCAACTCATACTGGCGAGGGCTACATCATGTGGGCTCGCGCAAGAAACAGTGTATACGTTTCTGCGCCCATTGCCCCCCCGGAGGGAGACTGGGTTGCCTCAGCCGATATCTGGCATCCAGCCACGCAGGGAACACCGGCGTATGGCCTGGGATTCACAGCTTTAACCGGGGAGACATACGTATGCTACGTGACGCCATTCGACGTGTTCACAGTTTGCCGAAGAGCTTCAGCGAGAGACCCGTGGACGGTGGAAGTCCCAGTCACCGATTCGAGCTTCCTCGGTGAATCGCAGGAGGAGACGCACGTCGAGCTCGTGGCGCGTAGCAATAATATGACGTTCTATGCCAATGGGGTCGAACTCCACTCTATCAGGGACACAATTGGCGTTGAGGAGATCGCTTTGGCGCTCAGGAGCTTCGCCGATGAGAGCAGTGAGAGCTGCTCAGTCTCCATCCGAAGCTTCTCGGTCAAACCGCTGGAGGCAGTTGCCGAGGCCGGGTTGCTGTCAGACTCATTTAGCAGCGCAAGCACCGGATGGGCGACTGACTCCCGGCCCGATGTCCTCAGCAGGTACGCGAACGGCAGATACATGATCCAGGTCAAACCCGCTCAGCAGACTTACTGGTCAAAGGCACCGATCGAGACATTGCCCATGTCTTTCGACGTGGAGGTCTCTGCTGGACGTGCCTCAGGTCCACTCGGTGGATACTACGGCATTATCTTGGGGATAGATGAGGATGACATCTTCTTCTTTGAGGTCAGCGCCGACGGCTGGTACATCGTCGAGTGGATGGCTGACGGTCAGTGGCAGTCAGAACCAGTTGGATGGACGGAATCCGCGGCGATCCGGGCTGATGGAGGCGAGAACATGCTTCTCGTTCGCGTGTCTGAAGACTCCATTGAGTTTCTCGCAAATGGCGAAGTTCTCGCCTCACTTCAACGCCCTGCCATTCCGTTTGCGTTTACTGGATTGGTGGCGGCAACTTACGAGAACCCGAACTTCGAGGCCTGGTTCGACGACTTCGTCGTCGACTCAGGGAACTAGGAAGCGAGTGACGGCCTGCCCTCCACTCAATGGGGAGCAGACCGTCCTCGGATACAGCCTGATGGGGCTTCGCCCTTGTCTAGCACGCCCCACGAGGCATCCGCGTAGGATGAACATCGAGAGGCTCCGTCGCCTCTAGCGACCGGATTGACCCAGGCAGACGAGATTGCGGCACGGAAATCTGTTTGCCATACAGGGATTGCTATCGCGCTCACCTGTGGGGCTTCTCAGCGTCCAGTCGCCAAGAGACGGCGCCCACTCACAGACTGGGCGCCGTCTACTCCTGTTCTCTGGTGGACCCGGCGAGCCCCCTGTCACTGTACCACCTGTGAGTAGAGATCGGCCGTCTTCTTGTTGGCTCGTCGTTGCATCTCGATCTCACGACTCCGATGATGCGGCGAAGGACGGCCATGTTCATGCAGGCCCAGAATGAGACATCCCCCAGCTTGAAGTGGTCCCGCCTGTTGACTTCGAGCCGCTCTTGCCCCTTGCGAACTGCGTCCCTCAGGGCATCTGCATCTGTGATCCCTGTGATTTGGGCGAGATTCGAGAAGTTTCGATGCTGCGCCGCACGAATGAAGAACGGGAAGCCAGGCCTGCGAGAAGAGTAGAGCAGTGTCTGCGGATACCAGCGGCACCCTGGAGTGATGAAAGACATCATCAGAGCAAGCAGCTCTGCTTGGATCACTGCCGTGAATGGGATGTCGGTTCTGTCTGCTTGTCGCTTGATGAGCTCAGCTGCCGGCGCAAGGATCTGGAGAATCTCCGGGTA
>Ga0272441_10001036_pt1 | contig 59955 bp, 60 predicted proteins | sample SSMProp6N_FD_193582 | JGI IMG/M metagenome (GOLD analysis project Ga0272441, IMG submission 193582) | Marine sediment archaeal communities from Little Sippewissett salt marsh, Falmouth, MA, United States - SSM-Prop-6N | ecosystem: Environmental > Aquatic > Marine > Wetlands > Sediment ...
GAGTGTCATGTATGTCCCCGGGGAGGAAGATCTTGAAAATTGCATTCAACTTGGGAAGAAGATAGCCGCAAGTCTTTGATCGGCTTCTTTTTGATTCCCTATCGAGACAAATTAAGGGTCCCAGCAACAAATAATTCAAGATCTTGCTTGCCTTTTGGCCCGTCTAATGTGTTACATCCACCGACACGTATCTCGATTTGCGCCGCTGTATGTGCCTTGTAGACGATCCCAAATCCGGCGCAATATTGTGGAATTCTTTGTTGCCGTGACCCTAAAGGAAATGGTGTCCCATTAAAAGGCCCGACTCAACAAATCCGCAGTTCCCCTTCTTTTTGCGTTCCAGGTGATTTCCTCGTAAACAAAACAACCTTAGCATAATAAATGGGTGCTTTCTTGACACCCCATCCTGTATTTGCCATACTCAAGCATTCCAGTAGATTAAAATTTCGTAACCGTTCACAGAGTTGCAAAGTCCGATGCGCTTCAAACCACCTAATTGTAAGCGTTTACAGAGTGCCGCAGATGCAAGGCGTCGGGCGCGCAGACGTACTTTTGTACTTCAAGTGCCCGACAACAAAGCAGATGCGGTGCCCTGTGAACGCTTACAAAATTTCGATTGAGCGCTCTCCGGGTTTCCTTTTGAGTATTTCTGCCGGACGCTCAGCGTCTGTGCTTGTCAGAGTGAGCATGTTTTCAGTCATGAGTATTGGATTGCCGAAATGACGCTCATCTGAAGAGAATGGATTCGTCATGCTCGAAAATGGCTTGGTTCAAGTGTATACGGGCAAGTCCAGGAAATATAATTATGCCCCCATTGGCCTCAGCCTAAGAGCCGCTGGACAAGGCTTTCGTACTTTGATCACCTGCTTTATGCCCCACGAGTTAATGGACGATGAGATCCAAATGATCTCCCATTATCTGAAGGCCTATCTTGACGTCGACCATACGGCCATCAAGGGGGTCAAGGCCCGAGGGACTCTGGATAGGGACAAGACGCTTAACGCATTTCGCAAGGCCAGGCAGGCCGTCCTGGCTGCGTCTTATGATATCGTGATCCTGAACGGCATAAACCAAGCCCTGACCTTGGGGATCATTGCCTTGGACGATATCCTGCGGTTGATGAGGGATAAACCGTCAAATGTGGAGCTGATCCTTACCGGTCCCGGGGTTCCCGAGGCGGTGATCCAAAAGGCCGATCTGGTCACTGAATTAGAGGTCCATCCCATTTCAGATGACCAGAGGGAAAGCGAGGACCATGCAAGCCAGGGTTCAATTGAAGTCGTTACTGGAAATGGAAAGGGAAAAACCACCTATTGCTTGGGCAGAACTCTGCTCGCCGCCTGCTCAGGGATTCGATGCGCTTTTCTCCAGTTCATCAAGTCACCGCAGCCCTACGGTGAAGTCAAGGCAATTGAAATGCTGCCCAACATAGACATCAAGACCATGGGCGAAGGGTTCATAGGACATCATCCCCACGGTCACAAAAAGAGACATGTCGAAGCCGCCAGGCGGGCATGGGAGAAATGCCTCCGGGAAGTATTCTCCCTCAAATATGGTTTGATCGTTTTGGATGAATTGAACACGGCTACCTTTCATGGCCTTGTGAATCCCGGCAGAGTGCGTGAACTGCTCTTTCTAAAACCCAAAGATCTGCAGCTGCTTTTAAGCGGACGTAACGCCCATGCAGAGGTCATGGCGGCCGCCTCTACCGTCATCGAAATGAAAGAGGTCAAACACCCTTACAACAAAGGCATAAAAGCCAGAAAAGGGATTGAATTTTAGGTCAATTTAAGCACCGCAGAATCGCGCCGACTATTTCGGTTTCGTCTTTGACGATTGAAAAAGTCCCTTTCCCCCGAAAGGCCAACTGACGAATTTTTTTATCATTCGCAAACGGAAAACCGATCACGCTCAGTTTATCGAACCGGGAGGCCGCCTGCAAAGGATTCCCGCCTTTATTCCAATCACCGTCCGTCAATAGCAGCCCCGCCTTTTGCTCAAACTTGCAGATGTGTTTCAGTCCCGCTTCCAACACCATGCGAATATTGGTGTCCCCGTACGATTGCAAGGCAAAAAGCCTCTGTAAAACTTTCTCGGGGCCTGCCGGTTCAGCCACATCTTTTAAAACACCGACCCCACTGTTGAAAGCCAGAACGGCATAATCTTTTTTGAAGTGCTGGGCAATGGCAGCCACCGTAATAGCGGCGAGGATTATTTTACTTTGCATGGAATAGCTGTAGTCGAGCATCATGACAAACGCTTTTTTCTCTATGCGGCGCACATACGATACGAGATTATCCAGAATCCCTCTTTCCGGAGCCTCCGCATATTTTTCGAGACTTTGGTCCAACTCTATTTCGGCGCCATCTGTATGGCCCTTGATCAATGTGAGTTTGCTGGAGCGGTATCCGGTGTCGGCAATTTGCTTGGCGATGGCAATAATCAGACGGCTGGCTACCTTAGTAGCTCGGGTCGCGACATCATCCTGCAATCTGTCGATCATACGGGAAAAAGCCTGTAGACAACCGGGTTGTTCAAAAAACAGCTCCAGCTCTTCCGGGTGGGCATTATAGTAATAAGCCATTTGCCAATAGTGGCGAGGGTCGTTGGAGTCAAAATCAAGGAGGGGAGTACCCGTGGCGAGGTCTAAAAAGCGATCCGCTAGGGAGCATTGATTTTTTTTTTTACCGCTTGCTCTCGCCCCAAAGGAATATCTCCATTAGGATTCGGCGCAAGCACACCGCGAGTGCTAATTCCATTACCCGCAAAGGTTTTGTAGCGATCTCTAAGGCTGCTCCAAATCTCCTCAATGATGTTATCCGCCGTCTTGCGCGTCATCTCATTGAGCCAAATTTTGTTGGACAGGGCCATTCGGGCTGCAATCAGGATGTTTTTTCGGGGATGGTCGGCCAGTTTCTGCATACCGGTAAATAAATCCACCATGTCTATGGCGGCCCGGATGGAGGCTCCGAGCTTTATATCCTCATGCTCTCTGGTGGCCCGAACCATCTCAACGGCTAATGGAATAGCCTCCGGATCTTTACTTCCGGTTCGCATTCGAACGATCTTCCGTTCTTCCTCTTCACTTTGGTAATCCATTTTGATCAGGCAAATACGGTCCATAAAAGCCCGGCTGATCCTGACCGTACCCACATCATCGTATGGATTTTGGGCCGCAATCACGGTGAATGGTCGCATCGCCTTTACCGTTCCGTACCTGGGAATGGTCATCTCTCCCTCTTCCATGGGCGAGATGAGAACGTTGGAAACATCGGCGGGCATGCGATTGAATTCTTCGATATATAAAATTCCGCCCCCTTCCATGGCTCTGGTTAGTGGCCCCTTTTCAAAGTATTCGGGCTGGTAACTGTCGGCCATCACTTTAGACGGATTGAAATAGCCGACCAGTTTGGCCGGTGTGAGGTCAATGTTGCCTTCGATGTTAAAGAACAGAATATTGGATTCACGGGCGATTTTTCGCAGCAAGGTCGATTTGGATGTCCCGGGCGGTCCCTCCAGAAGGATATGCTTTCCGGCCTCCATGGCAACAATTATTGATGCCATCTCCAATTCGCGGCCGACAATGCCTTTCTTGAGATTCTCATAAATCGCAATCATTTCTGATCATCTCCAAAGTTTTTCGGTCTCGGCGGTAATTTCATCCATTAAAATATTCGTGCCGGCCAGTAAGCCCCTTACCTCACGGTCTTTGTAAAACAAAAACGTCGGTAGTCCGCTAACGTCCAACTCAACCAACAATTTGAGATTGGGGCCCGCCTCCATGTTGTAAAAATTGACTTTGCCTTCGGATTCTTCTGCCAAAGCCTCGACCTGGGGCTTAAGACGTCGACAAAACCCTCAGCCGACCCCCCAAATCACAACGACAACGGGGAGGATACTTTTCAAGATTTTAGTCTCAAAGGTCCTCGCATTTACATCTCTCATCTTTGACAATCCTTTTTCCGGTGAGATTCCATCATTTGGGAAAATCAAGATCGATTGGACGCTTAAGCCTTAACGGAGCATTTTATTGGTTTTATTGAACTTCCACAAAACGGCTGCTGTCCACACCGCAGAAAGGGCATTTGTTGGGTGGTTTGCCATATTCGATATTTCCGCAAACCGGACAAACAAAATACGATCCCTCCTCGTCAAGATCGAGATTGCCGATCGCTTTGCTGATCAATTTCGTAATGATCGGTCCGATAGACATGGCATATTCGAGGCTGTGCCTGGCCTCTATAGCCCCTTCTGCCGTCGCATCCTGTACCATTACCGGGCAGGCATTCTTATAATCATAACTTTCCTCTTCCCGCGCTTGTTTCAGGTTTTCGAGGGTTGTGTCTACTTTCTTGGCGGCCCGAAAGTGAGACAGCGCATGGAACATTTTTGCCTTGGCGACAGCCCTGAAGATTTTCGAAACCCCGGGATGACCCTCTTTGACGGCGGCTTCGGCAAACGCCAAGTAGCAAATGTTGGATTCCGATCCACTCGAAAACATCTTCATGAGGTTGTCAACAGTCTTGGCCATACTCAATTCTCCTGTTCTGGCTCGAATTTGCTTCAAAAAGCCGCTGTCGTTTGAGCTACTTCCCGAACAGCGCAAAATAGGTTCCGAAAACATACGTTTTATATTCGGTTGAACCTTCTAGGTATCTCTCCAACTGAAACTCATTGGCCTTTCTTTCGGGATTTTCTTTCCATTTTAACCAATTTTCCATTCCCTGCCACATGCTAATGACCGCTATTTCTCGCGGATCATCATGGTTCATGAGTGTTTCCGCAGAAATATAGCCCTTCTGATGTAAGGCATCGGAACGGAATTTGTTCAACAGGGCGAATACTTCCCTGTTTTTGCCTTCCTGAATTTTTCTTGTGATGATAACCTTAACGATCATGGCTATGACTCCTTTCTCGATTGTGGTATGGCAAATTCAGCACTAGCGCCATAGATTAATGTTGCTGTAAAAACCAGTATCTGGGAACACGAAGGTCATCGCACGCAGAAGAGCTGCAGGATTTTCCCCGAAGCCCTTTCATTCATTCTACTCCAAAAGAATGATACCGTAATAATTAAACGTATCGCTGGTGCAGGTGGCGACCTGCGATGTGGTGCCGAGATTCTTGAGCGTTCCGATGACATCGATGGAAAACGATTCCACCGATGGCCTTTTTTCCTGCGGAAACCGACAGTCCGCGGGATAAGCACAGGCTTTACATAGGGCGCAACATTCGCCGACCAGGCTGAAGGCTTTATAATAGCCATCCAAAAACAACATTCTCTCCAGGCCAACCGTTCCTTTCCAGCATTTCACCTGCAGGGCGCGCTTGCGGCCATTATTCCGGTAAAAGTCCGTGCAACGCTTGCTGCCCACCAGAAGAAGCGCCCAAGCATATTCATCGAGGATCTTAAGAACCTTATCCGGATTCGGAGTGGCGGGGGGGCAGCACCAGTTGGTATTATACTTGCTGCATCCATAGCGGCATTTTAAATGCACCCATTGGGCCACGACGATTTTTTCGATATTGAAAGGATAAATTGCGCTGAGGCCGTATTTTTTGCCGGTCTCGAGCAGGCGTTCCAGTAAATCGGGAGAGATGCCTTGATGGGTTTTGAATGGCACGACATTCGGTATATTCATGGCATTAATCCGTTCCGCGATCTTCTTTTTCATTCGTCTCATTCTTGAATTTGATGCGGACTTCCCTGGGCAGTGCCACACCCAGAGCGACCTCAACCGCTTTAAGAACGGCTGCGGGAATCGCACAGGAGGGATGGCAGCCCGATTTTTCGGCTGCGATATAGACAGGGTTGCGGGTCATGGGCAGAAAAAGCTCGCGCAGGGACATCTCGGTCAAGTGCTTTGACAGTCGTTGAATCTGCTTGCATTCAGAGTCGGTGATCGCCACTGTTACCATTCTGCTATCCGTTTTTTGGGCCCTGATTGTACAGGGGAACCCGCATATACCGGGTTCCACAATCACGAACACCACAGGGGGTTGGGGTATTTTAGTGGTTTCAGGACACAAGTTGGATAACGCAACAATTCGCCGTTTTCAGGACCCGGTGCTGTGGAAACGAATCAAATACACCGTCGCACCGCTGGGTTGATTTTCAGTCGGCTCCCCGGCAGCTTGGGTATTGCCGCCGGGGAGCCGACCGTCTACTGGTCGAGGATCTCGTCCGGCACGATTCCCCGCAGATGCGGGAATGGATCGGTCATGTGCGGCAGTTGCATGGCTTCCATGAACTCCTGCTGGAAGTTCGGCTCCACCGTCAGTTCGATGTATTCCACGTTGCGCGAACACCAGTTGGCTTCGACCCGCTTTTTGACGTTCAGCAGGGCCGCGCGGCAACCGTCACCGGCCGCGTTGCCCACCCCTTCGATCATCTCGATTCTACAGTCTGGAAACAGACCCATGATCAACGCCTTGGTGCGGTCCACGTGGGTGCCGAAAGCGCCGGCGATTTTGACCCTGTCAACCTTTTCCAGCGCCATGCGCTTGACCATCAGTTTGCAGCCGGCGTACAGGGCGCCCTTGGCCAGCTGGATCTGGCGGATATCTTTCTGGGTGACCACGATATCCTTGTCGATGCTCGACTCTTCGGCCCAGGCCAGCACGAACTCTGGTTGACGGTTGTCGGGGTTGATGCGAAAGCGGGGGTGATCCTTGAGCCCTTTCTTGTCGAACACGCCGCTTTTCTTGATGATGCCTGAGTGGTACAGCTCGGCCAGCAGGTCGAGAATACCGGACCCGCAAATGCCCTTGGCCTTCATTTCCTTGGGCTTGGAGTACTTGCGCCAGGCATCACGACCGATGACCTTGTAGTCGACTTCCTTGGTTTCAGGATCGATCTCGATCCGCTCCATGGCGCCGGGGGCCGCCCGCATGCCGAAGGTAATCTGGGCACCTTCCATGGCGGGACCCGTGGCGCAAGAGGAGGAGATCAATTTGTGCCGGTTGCCCAATACCAGTTCGCCATTGGTCCCGATGTCGATTATCAGCTGGTTTTCTTCGTGCTTGTAAGGCTCTTCAGCGATGAGCACGCCCACGTTGTCGGCCCCCACAAATCCAGCCTCGATGGGCAGTACGAACATGTAAGATGAGGGGTTGATCTTGATGCCCAAGTCCCGGGCCTTAATGTCCAGGCTGTGATGGATGACCGGCGGGAAAGGTGCCAGCCCCACAAACTCGGGATTCAGCCCCAGTAAAATGTGGTGCATGGCGGTGTTGAACCCGATGGTAATGTCCTCGATGTCTTCCCGGTTGAGCCGCAGATAGGCTTTGCCTTCTTCGGGCACTTCGATGTACTCATCCGGGCCTTCTTCGCCCTTTTTCTTTTTTTTCTTCTTTTTGGGTGGATAGGTGTTGGCGATGGCCTTATCGATCAGTTCGTTGACCCCCTCGATGATGTCATCGCTCATGCGCTGCAGACCCTCAGGCGTGGTCATGTGATAGGTGATGCGGGCCATGACGTCCTCGCCGTACTTACACTGCGGGTTCATCATGGAGACCGTATCGATGACTTCCATGGTGTTAAGATCGCAGAAATAGGCCGCCACCGTCGTGGTCCCGACATCGATGGCCAGACCGTAGGCATGGTCAGCCCTACCCGGCCGCACGCGGATCACTTCCTTATCGTTCCAGACGCTGACCGTTACCTTCCACTTGCCATCGCGCAGGGCGGTCGGCAGCTGCCTCAGGCTAAAAATGTCTATGGTCAGACCATTTACGCCGTATTCCCGCTCAATTCCCCTGCAGACGCGTTCAAAATCCCCTAAAGGTTCCTCGAACGTGGGTGGATCGACCTCTACATAGTAAAGCTTGATCGCCGGGTTGTGTTCAATGTGGATATCCCTGGCGGCCTTGCTGACCACCTGCTTGCCGGCCCGTGATTCTTCGGGTACGAAAACCAGAATGTCGTCTTTCACTTTGGTCACACACCCGAGCCGGTACCCTTTTTCCCTGCGTTCGGGGGTGATAAATTTTTCCTCTTCCTCTTGCCATTCGCTCACATTCATCATGCTGGATGTAATACCATATTTTTCAAAGTGCCCTTCTTCAATCCGCACGGCACACTTACCGCAAACCTTCTTTTCGCCGCACAGCGCTTCGATATCGACACCCAGCAGTCGGGAGGCTTCGATAACGTTTGTTCCTTTCGGGACTTCACCTCTCCGCCCCGAAGGTTGAAATATGACCATGACTTTATCAGCATCCATTCGTAAAAGTCCTCCTCGCAGTTTAGGTACACAGGACGCGCCTGCACCCACTATCCGGTTGGTTTAAACCTGTGGTTACTTCGGCCCATATGAATTGGCACGGTCAATAAGGCCTAAGCATCACCTAACCGGCCGGGCTTTGGAGCCTTAAGCCCGTTATTTTTGCATCTGGCGCAGTCGGCTGATCATCTTGATACCTTCTGACACCGCATTGCCGGCCGACTCGGCATATCCGTCGGCGCCAAACAGTTTGGCCACATCCTGGGTCACCGGTGCGCCGCCCAGCATGATCGCGACGTTGGGATTTTTCTCCTTAATCATCTGAATAACCTTTTTCATACCCAGCATGGTCGTCGTCATCATGGCCGACATGGCCACGACTTCCGAATCCGTGCGCATCTGTTCCTCGACAAACTTTTCCAGGGGAACGTCGCGGCCCAGGTCGTAGACTTCCCAGCCGGCCACGTCAAACATCATTTTTACCAGGTTTTTGCCGATGTCATGGACGTCGCCCTGAACACTACCGATGACCACCTGCGCATTGAGGCCGCCTTCTTGCCTCTTGGGCACGTGGGGACGCAGGATGTTAAGCCCAACGTACATCGCATCGGCGCACATCAGGATTTCAGGGACGAAATATTCGTTGCGATCATACAGGTCACCGACAACCTCCATGCCGGCGGCCAGACCGTCCATAATCATTTCCAGGGGGTCATAGCCTTCGTCCAAGGCCTGTTGGGCCGCTTCGCTGACTGGATCCTCTTCGTATTCGACGACGCCGTTTTTCAATTTCTCCAAAAGTTCTTCTTTGGTTGCCATAATCGCTTTCTCCTATCGTTGTGATATTATATTTTAAACCCGTCTTTGCTCTGTTTTTTTATAGTCTTCCCACAGCCGGGCTCGGCTTTTTCCCATAGGTACGAGCGGTTTCCACAATCGCCTTCATGTTCGCCTCTTTGATGTCCGGCCATAGATCGCAGCCGGGCCAGACCGCGTCAACCCCGCCGTCGATGTTGGTCTTGATGCCTTCTACGGCCTGCTCCACCGTGGTCTCCTCCTTGCAGGGTAGAGCGAACACGTCGAAGTTGCCGAAAAGCAGCGTGTTCTTTCCCAGCTTTTCGCGCGACTCGGCCAAGTTGTTCTTGATGTCCACGCTGATTGCATCCGCACCGCAGTCATTCATCATCTCGATGAGCAGGTTGGTGGCCCCGCAGATGTGCAGGATCTTCGGAGATTTCCAAGCCTCTAAAATCTTGCGAATCCGAGGTTGGATGATATTTTTCCAGGTCCGCGGGCTGATAAGGTCTGTGCCGGTGCCCATCTCACGCAAGGTGATGTAGTCCGCGCCCGCCGCCTGCAGCTTCTGCCCGATGGCGATGATCATGTCCGCCAGCTTGTCCAACGTGGCCTCCACTTTGGCCGTTTGCTTGAATATGCCCTTGAGCAGGATGTCGAGCTCTAGGACCTGTCCGGCCATGGTGAAGGGGCCCAGCTGCCACGCCCCGATCGGATATTCGGGGGCTTCCTTCTTGACGATCTTGATGGCCTCGTAGATCAACGAAATCGGCCAGTGATCCGCGATGTCGGCGGGTATCTCCACCTCATCCATGGATTTCCACATCTTTTCCGGGATGGTGGGATAGAGCGTGTCTTCCGAGTCCTCGTAAAGGCTGATCGTATTGCCGATGGCCTGGGATTCGCAGCACATGTCGAAAGGCACCACGACCGAGTCGAAACCGAACATTTTGCTGGACAGGATGGCCGCGCGCGCGAGCTTCACCGGATCCCGATGGATTTGAGGGAACTTGTAGCCCAGTTCCTTGATGGCCGGCCTGAGCACCATCCCCATCCCGCTGAAAAACGGCATGGTATCCACTGGTTCACGGCGGAATACCCGTTCTACTCTCTCTCTCGCACTAAGTTCTGGCATGCTGATACTCCTTTCTTTAGAAGAATTGGATTCACGTTAAATGAGGTTAACCTGCAAGTGATTTCAACTGTTCCACAAAATCAGGGAATAGTTTGAAGAGCGGATGATTCGGGTCCTTGGGCAACTGTTTGGTTTCGGCAAAAACCGCCGTCGCCAGAAACGCCTCAGCTTCGGCCACGGCCGGCAAGATTCGCGAGGCACCCGCCATTGGACCGGAGAAGATCATGTCATGAAATAAGAAGGCCGACAGGGATTGCAATGCGGCATCGGTGGCCGACCAACCCCTGAATCCCCACATGTCCTTAAAACGCTTCAAATCCATATAGGACCCGTTGCTGGGCGCGCTGGCGGTGGGGAATCCCCATTTTTCCTTGATCATCCTGTTGGCGATGCCGCAAAAAGCTGTGGCCGGACCATTCATTACAGAGGTGTCGACGAATATGCTCTCGAATTCGGCCCCCACCTTTTCGATGGCATCCAGTAGCTTTTGCGTGCCGGTGATTCGTCCGCTGGGCATCTGGTCTTCCTGGTCGAAGGCCACTAACAGGACATGTTTGACACCGATCTGGGAAATCTCGCGAATCTCGGTTTCCAGATCCGCCTCCCAGATGGTCAGGCTGTTGTAAAACATTCGATCCAAAAGCCCTTTTTCGGCGCAATACGCTGCTCCTTCCAACTTGGGTTTCATGACCCAGGCGTCGATACAGAAGGGCATCGTGCTGGTCGAGGTCACAAAATCGATAAAACTCTTGAACTCACTTCCCGTGTTGGCGACGATGTCCGCCATGCCGGGCACGCCTGTTTCCTCGGTGAATCGTTCCTGGGTCTTGAGCAGCTCCTCGGCCCGCTTTTCATCGAACCCCTCTTTGCGTTTGCCCTTGAATACCTTGTCGCCTTTCTGGAATATGGAGCTCACGCAGACACAAGGATACTGCCCGGGTTGTCCGCCGAATTTTACCCCTCCAACCTCGCACACCTTTTGCTCGGTGCTGATCTGAAGCATTATTACCCCCTCTGTTCTTTAAGTTAAGGTAAATTGTTCTGATGATATAAATAGACGACATCGTTGCCGGACAGGCAACGATGTCTCCTTGTATGAAATTTCAAACCGGGTGGATATCGTCCAAAAGATGATTTTTAAAGGGAACGAAGATGATTTTGGGGGAGAGAGGAATGGCTTGCGTCTCTATAGCCGGCTAAATGGCATTATCAAGTCCAAAAAGGTTTGACCCTGAATCTTTCACGCAGAAAGCTTCAGGTTAGGGTCACGGCAAGAAATAATTCCACACGATTGCGCCGGATTATGGTTTGTCTACAAGGCACATCCACCTGCGCATATCGGGATACGTGTGGGTGGATGTAACGCAGTAGACGGGCCATAAGACAAGCAAGAGGTGGAATTATTTTTTGCCGAGGCCCTTATAGTTCGGGATCCACCAATCCTAGTTGGATTGCAAAGTGGATCAATTTGACGGATGAGTCGATATTTAATTTTTCCATGATATTGGCCCGGTGGGTTTTGATTGTGCTGATGCTGACGCATAGCATATCGGCGATTTGACGGGTGCTGTGCCCTTCGCCGATGAGCTGGAATACTTCCCTTTCCCTGTTGGATAGCTGTTTGTATCTCTCCGCATGGGAGGAGCTTTTTCGAGGGGAGCGATAGGCTTCCACCAGCATTTTTGAAATGGTCGGACTCAGAAAGGTTTCATTTTTCATGGCGGAACGGATGGCCTTGATGATATCCCGTCCGCTGGAATCCTTCAGCAGGTAGCCGGATACGCCGGTTTCTATAAGCTCATGAATATAGTGTTCATGGGAATACATCGACAGGATCAGAATCTTTGTTTTCGGCAGCTGCTTGCGGATTCTTTTGGCGGCCTCGATGCCGTTCATGCGCGGCATGGCAATATCCATAATGACGATGTCCGGTTTGAGAGCCAAGGCTTGGTCAACCGCCGTCTGACCGTTGGTCGCTTCGCCGACGACTTTGAAATCCGATTGTTCTTCCAACAGGCGTGCCAGTCCATGTCGGACGATGGTGTGATCATCAGCGATCAGGATTCGGACAGACGTATTCATGACGGGACTCCTCATCCAATGGAATTTCGATTCGAATCCGGGTGCCGTCTCCCGGCGAGCTGCGCAGCTGGAAAGTGCCGTTGAGCAGTGAGACCCGCTCCCGCATGCCGAGAAGACCGAGGCTGCGCTTGTCTTTGCGGATAATCTCGGCATCGAAACCGATGCCGTCATCTTCGGCTAAGAAGATAATCTGCGGATAGCTTTTGATGATCGACAGACCAAAGTGCTCGGCGCCGGAATGTTTCAAGGTATTGGTTAGCGACTCTTGACTGAAACGGTAAAAAACGGTTTCCAGGTCCGGGTCCAAGCGCTGGTCGAAACCGATCATACGAAATTCGATCTCAAGATCGGAGTGCTTCTCGATATCCTCTAAGTAAAGGTTCAAAGCGGGTTCCAGACCTAAATCGCTGAGCAATGTAGGATGTAAGTGGTAGGACAAGCGTCTGATTTCCGAGGCAGTGCGCGTGATCATCTTTCGAATCTCGGTAATTTCCTCTTTTAGGATCTCCGTGACGGCGTGCTTTTCTTCCAATCGATCCAGTCCCAGCTTCACCGCCGTTAAAGACTGTCCGGCTTCATCATGCAGTTCACGCGCGATGCGGCGACGTTCTTCTTCCTGACTCTGGAAAAGCTTTTCGGTCAGCCGGCGCAATTCCAGGCGGTGTCGTTGGATCGTGCCCATCATCTGGGAGTTTTCAATGGCGCCGCCCAGAAAATTGCCCAGGGAACCCATCAGGTGAAGCTCATGCAAGCTCAACTCCCGCGTGTCGGGCACGTTTAGGCCGAAAAACCCGACGCCCCTTTCTTTGGAGGTGATGAGAAAGCAGGTCAGCCAGATCGGTGTTTGACTTCCCGCGGCAAGATAGCTGGCCTGGAAGGAAGGAAATGCGGCTTCAGACCTCAAACCGGCAGTTTCTTCAAGCAGATGAAGCATCAGCAGTTCGTCCTTGAAAACAATCTCATCTTTCTCCTGGGCAATGGTGTCGGGAAGACTAGCCCGGGCCTTGAGTTTGAATTTTTTTGCTTCCCGGTCTATGAGAAAAAGCCCACCTCCCTCCAACCGCAGCATTCTGATGACCTTTTCAAGGGTTATCTTCAGAATGTGATTCAGATCCGTAGTCCGGTTCAAAGCCACCGCGATACTGTTGATAATAGACAACTCCCGGTTGCGCTGGCTGATGATGTCTTCGTTCTGCTTCCGCTGGCTTATATCTTTTATAATTCCCTCGATCTCTATTGCGCCGGTCTTTGAATTTTCATACTTGCGGCTGGATATGAGAACGTGCATCGGTGAGCCGTCACGTTTTTTAAATTTAGCCTCATAATCCTTGACAAAGCCCTCCCGGATAATCCTGGCCAAAAATTTATTGCGGTCCGCCGGATTTCGATACAAATCTCCTGCTTTCAGCCGATCTAACAATTCTCTCTTTGTCTTGTATCCCAGCAGTTCCACGCCGGCCTGATTTATATCCATTATTTTACCGTCAAGATTGGTGGTAAAAATCATGTCGTGGCTGCCTTCGAATACCCGGCGGTACTTTCTTTCGCGCTTGACAATCTCTTCCTGCAGCTGTTTTATGTGACTGATATCCTTAAAGGTTTCAAGCCCGCCGGTGATCTTGCCGGACGCATCCCGAAATGCCGAGGTCGAACAGATAATAGGGATTTGTCGGCCGTCGATATTGGTGATTTCATACTCGCGGTTGTGGATGTCACAGTCTTCCGCCACGGCCCGCTTCAGGGCGCAATCATGTTCACAAATGGAATTTTTAAATACATCCTTACAATACATGCCTAAGGCATCATGGGCCGAAAAACCGGTGATTTTTTCCGCTGCAGGGTTGAAGTAAGTGATTCGCCACTCGTGATCCGTGGTAAAAAGACCATCGGGCAGAAGATTCAATATGTCGACGAAGCTTTCCTCTTTCTGGTAGATTCTTTCCAGGGCTTTGGTGTTGTATCGATGAAGTTGTTCGGCGACAAAGCCGTTCCAACCTTTAAGGTGGACTTCGCCCCTGGCCTTAAAGTATGAGCAGGTTAGACAGGAGGCGAGCTTGTCAAAAAAATCATCGGTGATGAAATGGGAACAGCGGGTTTTTTGTATCAGCCAGCAGTCGATGATCTTTTTACCATGGACCGGGCAGAGAACATTGGCGCATTCGAGTAGTTCCCAGCAGGGATGTCTCTCCGCGATTCTCTTCTGGTTCAAAGAGAATTCAATAAGGTGATTTTCGTGCAATGAACTCACAGTATGAATCTCCCTTGGCCCGGCAGAGTGGTTCTTTGGCTACAAACGAAAAACACCCCTCCGGATAAGCCTCACCGTAAACCAGGTCCATGAAGGCTCCCGCAACCCCTCGAAGCATATAACACTTTGCCGATGCGGCGCGTCCGTAATCTTTCAAGTAACCGCTGGCCTCATAGGAGTCGCTGACCCGGATGACGAGTCTTTCGTTAGGAACGAGAGCCTCAACCTTGAGATCGCCCCAACTAAACGCCATGGCCACCGCTGCAAAGCCCATGATTTGGTCCTCTTTTTTTACGATCATTGGTTTTATGATTTCCTCCCACTCCCAGGAGTTGCGGATCCCCTGAAAAGTGGCGTAACCGCATTCCTGGGCGGCCTTGATGAGAAGACTCTGCGCTTCGGCTGCGCGGTGAGGTCCGATTATTTTTTCAAAATCGAAGCTGAGCCGGTTGTAATATTGCACCGAAAAGAGGGAGAGATAGACCCCAAAATGGGGCATGATTCCCTTGGACTCCCTGACCCGGCTTCCTTCCATGACCGCATGGATAATTTTGGTACTATCAATGGCCACTCAACACTCCTCAACGTAAAAGACGCACTCCTCGTCGCGCATCATTTTGCATTTTTTTTCCGCTACTTTATAATGTCCGATAGGTTTGCTGTAAATGACTGCCAGTGCTCCGGCAATCCAGCCGCGGGGAAAATGGCACCCGGGGGTATCTCGTTTGCCGTGTTTGGCAAGCCACCCGGTAACGTGGTGACTGGAAGGACTGATGATATATCCTCCGCTGCTTCGCACCTGTTGGGGATGGATAATGCCCAATCCACAATTTTGATATACGATTGAGGCCATTTCCAATTTGGATTTAACTGTCCTCAACTCGCGATACTGCCCAAGCAGCGCGGTTAGGTCATTGTAAATAGCCGCCTCGGCCGATTGATAGATCAAAAGGATGCCTTCCTCGCCCAAGGTGTCCTCAATCGTCTTCTGCAAATTAATATTATAATGATGACAATGAATGGCAATGGGTTGACCGGACAGGACGACCTGATGGTCCCTCCGGCCAAGTTCACGTTTCCAGTCAAAAGTGACCATGCGCTGCCTGCCTTAAAGCTGAAAAATACTGCCCAACATCCGTGGATGGGTAAAGGTTAATGGGTTCAGTCATAGATATTTAATGTGTGTTCTTCACCAACAAAATCTATACCACAGTTATCCTTTATTGTTAACTAAACGGTCATGGCTCTGGGCTGCCACAGTGCATGAAAATTCTATTTTCGTGTTAAACGCTCATGGCCCTGCAGGCCGCCACGATGCATGAAAATGATGCGCCGAAGCCCGGATGAGCGGTTGAGAACAGCGGCTGATTGTTTGAGCCGTCTACGGGATCTTGGACCGGACCCAATGCCGATACCGCATGAAAGAAACACTATTGGGGACAAACCCGACCCCCTTATTTGAAGACGGGCCAGGTCCGGGCTTAGAACCCGTTGGCGGCGAGTTTCAGCCGCCTTTCGCAATCGCTTATCCGGGCTCCGGCGCCCACCTTATCTTCGTACTAAAGCGATAATGCTTCTCATAAATCCCATCATTAGTGGTTTACACACAATGTCAACCGTTTTATTTATTGCCATTACAAATACATACCGGCCGGTGGGTTTGACAACCCTTTTGGGCAGTTTTACAGTTTTATTCAATCACCTATTCGGTTACACGGTCATTTTAAAACTTATTATCTGAATGCATGCTCTCAACCATCCTTATGTGAGGATCAACAATTTATGAATCAGCCGTTAACGCAACCAATCAAGCAAAAGAGTGCTGTGTTTCTGCTCTCAGGGTTTCTAGGCGCAGGCAAAACCACCTTGCTGAAGCGTATCCTGGCCTGGGAATCGGACCTGTCCGATACGGTGGTTCTGGTCAACGAATTTGGTGATGTGGGTATAGACGGCGATTTGCTCAAGAATTCCGGTTCGGATGTCATCGAGCTCGCCAGTGGCTGTGTCTGCTGCACCTTGAGTGCCGACTTGAGGCAGTCGCTGACGCGCATTTGGGAGCAGTATAAACCGCGGCGCATCTTTATCGAGGCCTCCGGAGTTGCCGACCCAACCGCCATAGTGACTGTATTGATGGATTCTCCGTTTTCAGAGACCATGATGCTGGAAAAAATCGTAACCGTTTTAGACGCCGATCTATGGGAAGGTCGTGAATACTTCGGACGGTTGTTTTACAATCAGCTCGATACTGCCAACCTGATTCTGTTGAACAAGGTTGACCAGGTGGACGAAGCGATAATTCCCCGATATCTAAAAGAGATCCACGAGGTTATCTCCGATTGCCAAGTTGTTCCCACCATACGGTGCGGCATCGATCCGGCGACACTCTGGACCGAGGCAACACCGAAAGGGGCGATGCTCAAGCCGATGCATTTATTCCGCGTAGTCTCTTTGGAAGGCGGTGAACAACCCCCCGAACATGACCATGGAGAGCATCCAGGACGAAACAACCCCGTGCAGGCGAATCATTTTGTGACCTTTTCATTCGAGAATTCCCGACCTATGGATGAAATTTGTTTCAAACAGTTCATCGAGGCACTTCCGTGGGAGCTGTTTAGAATGAAAGGATCGGTGCGTTTCGCCGATCGAACCGAGATGGTCAATTTTGTCGGTGGTAAAGGCGAATGGTCCGAATGGGGCGGCAAACCGGAGACGCGGCTCGCTTTTATCGGATGGAAAGTCAATCCCGAGGAAATCCTCGAGCGATTAGGTCGCTGTATGCTTTAATATCCATAAAAAAACACAAAGCAGGGATATAACCACCATATTAGAAAATGACGGGTCGCTCGCAGGTTTCATTCCGTCAGACTCTTGAAATCGATGATAAAATAGTTAGTATAAAATGTCCTTTTTTGACAAATTTTAAACCTTATACGACAGGGGGTAAAAATGGATTGGAATCGCGATTACGCCAATTATCTGGATGAAGAGGGGATTAAGTCTATTCAAGAGCTGGAAAAGGAGACCGGTACAATTATCATGGCCTATCCAACGCCGCCGGCACCGGCCAGTTTAGATAAAGCGAAAAAACAAAAAATCGAGGCGCTTGAAAAAAAGCTATGCGTCAGGTTGGTTGCTTACGAATCTCACTGAAATTGTTATCAGAATATACTGATTCGTGATAATGGTTTATAGACTCCCTACAGACTCCTGCGGGGAGTTTTTTTGTGGATTATCTCCAGAAAAGTTGAGGATTTCATCAGGATTCAAGAGTTCGAAACACAAAAAGAACTAAAAAGAGTTAGTAGAAAACTTCGGTGTATACGTGTGAACCAGGGAAACGGTCGTCTATCAGATGGGTGACATCCTTGATCATTTTTTGCCATCCGCAAAGATAAAAGTCATAGCGCCCCGGCGTGAGGTGCTGCGCGAGTAAATTGACCATCTTGCCGTGAAACAGACCGCTTGATACATGGTCGTCGTCAGGAATTTCCCAAACGATGGGTAAATATAGATGGGCGGACTGTTGCAAGAGATTCTGGTAATAAAGTTGCCCCGCATGGCGGGCACCGTGCAGGAGTGTAAAATCCCTCATTCCTGACCGTGCCATCGATACAAAAGGTGCGATACCGGTATCCGTCGCGATAAAGACGGGCGGTCGAGGTGAAGGTGAAAAGGTGAAATACCCATGGGGACCGGTAAATTCAAGCTTAAAACCGATTTCAGCCGAAGCGAGTAGCGGCGAGAAATACCCCTTCTCAATGAAGTTGACGCAAAGCGACAACGTTGGATTATCCGGTGCCGAAGCAAGTGAATAGTATCTTTTTTCATCCTGGTAAATAAGTTGAATGGTGTGTCCGGCTTTGAACTGGAAGTGTTGGGGACGGCTAATTTCAACCTCAAACGCATTATCTGACAACCACCGGCGGTCAACAAGTTCAGTTGTTTTTATTGCCAGCGGATGACGAGTATTCAACTGTTGGCGGCTTTGCACAGTGTTTTCCCCTTTTAGACACGACTATCGAACATATATTCTATATAGTATCGTGATTATCAAGCGTCAATCATCCAAAGGACGATTTACAGGCAACATCTATATGGTTTATTATCCCTCTTCAAATTTAAATTTCGATCGAAAGCCTTAAAACGGTAAATAAACCGGATAAGGACATGCAAAATGAAAAAGAACCTCGATCAACTGGTTGAGAAAGCCTTCAGGTTAGGGGCCGTGGAAGCCAAACTGATTGCGACAGATGAGATCGTATTCGATCCACGCTCCTATCTGAAATGTCGTTTCGGTTGTAACCGGTGGGGCAAATATTGGACCTGTCCGCCGCATCTCGACATTTCACCCGAGAAATTCAAGGATGCCTTTGATCGATACAAGACGGCTATTCTCGTCAAGACAACCGATCCCAAGACGGGGCAGGAAGTCACTGTGGCGTTGGAGAAGGAGGCCATGATGACCGCGGGATGCATGTATGCCTTTGCGATGGTGCTCTGCGTCCAATGCGAAGAGTGTGCCTGCCCTGACCCCTGTCTTTATCCTCATCTGGCACGTCCCTCTATGGATGCTTACGGCATCGATATCGGCAAAACCGTCGAACCGTTGGGGTTTAAGGTTGAATTCGACCGGGAGGGAAAATTGCTTCCCTCCTGGTACAGTATGGTGCTTCTCGATTGAGCCGGAGGAATGTCGTGTCTGTTGGGATCATCTGTTGTCGCGTACTTGAAAAAGAAATCAGAGCGGTTATCCGCGGGGTACCGGAAGTCAGCCGCCTCGAGGTCATGGAGTGGGGCCTTCACATTCAGCCCGACCGGCTGCTCGACACGGTGAACCAGCGCATTCGATCGCTCGAAGCACATGTCGACGCCGTGATGCTGGGCTACGGCCGGTGCCAGGCGCTCGACAAGCTGCCATCGGACTTTGCAGTCCCGGTCCTGCGTCCCGAGGGAGAAGACTGCATCGGTGTCCTTCTGGGACAGCACCGGTACGAGGAAGAGCTGAAACGGGAAGCTGGAACCTGGTTCCTGACACCCGGCTGGACCGAACTCGGGATGGAGTTCATATTTCAACAACTACAGCTTGAACATCTGGCTGAAAAAGGACTGGACCCGATAAAAGTGGCCCATCGCATGTTGAGAGATTTCACCCGGTCGCTGTTTATTGACATGCGGTTGGAAAACGGGCCTGAGCTGTGGGAAAAGGCCCTCTCGATTTCCAACGAGTTTGATTTAAGGCTGGAATCAACAGAAGGTTCCCTGGAAAGATTGATCGATACCCTTAACCGGGCGATTGACGTTTCTATGCAGGGCACATAATGTCGATCAAACGCACGGAATGCGCATCCTTCAGAACCGTAAGGCGAGCCACATCGGGATCCGTCTTAAGCAAGTGGGCGAATTCAAATTCTAGTATTTCACACGTCAGTATGCCGATAACCGCCATGGTGTTCACCTTCGTCCATGTATTCAAAAATCAGGGACTCATTTCCCAATCGACTTCATCCAACTCTGACCGAAATCGGCGAACGGCCGAATTTCTTCGATCCCAAAAGCGACATATGCATGGATCATCTTGTTGGCGATTTCCGGGCCGACTTTCTGAGCGATTTGAGCTCTAATTTCGTCCAGTTTCCTTCCCGACGTTTGACAGTCGGTCATCTTTAGGTAAACGCGAACTCCCATCCACTGAGCCGGCGTTTCACCGGGTTCCATTATCATGAAGACCGCATTCGGATTTTCTTTAAGATTGGAAAGGGTCCGGTTGTTTCCCATACCGACGATGACGGTTTTCTCGTCCACCATTTGAGCCGATCCAAAATAGGCCACATCGACCTGGCCTTCTTTGTTGGCTGAACTAAGGGTACCTAACCGCGGTTGTTTGTTGAAATACGCCATTAATTCTTCAGACATGGATGGGCCTCCTTTTTCTGAAAAAAATTGGAATTGACGGGGATCCATTGCCGTATAGGCCAATATAGGGACAACTGTTCGTGATTTCAAGCCGATTCTCAAGCCCGGCTCGCCCTGTCGGATATTTAAATTGCCCTTCAGGACTGACGGCAACTTTAGCGTATTTGTCGCGGATACCGTTGTGGATGTGCTTTAGGTCCTGAGAACTCAAGGGGGAAGACATTGCACCCTCCTTCAAAAATTAAACACCTTGCCCTCGGCAATCAGATCAATCAGATGAGGGGCGCCGTCCAGCAGCATGTTGGGGAAAAAGTTGGCCTCGTCAACCTGACGGGCATATGCGCACGGCGGTCAGACCCCGATGGGAATGTCGTTTTCCAAGAGGTACGGAAAGTAGTCATCCGGACAATCCCCGGTAATTGCGTTCATTTTTTAAGCAATTTGTTGAAAAAGCTTTTGCCTTCGATTTTCGGCGGCGGCAGTCCCAGTTGGCGACAGATGGCAGTTTCGATGGCACTTTGGGCCACATCCGATCCCTCGGCCACGATTTCGTCGCCCACCATTACGGCCGGTGCCACCGGAAGATCCAATTCGAAATATTCATCGGTCATGTAGTCGGATTTTGGTTTCGACATGACCTCGATGTCAATTTCATATTTTTGTCCCAGCACGGGGATCATCTGCTTGAAGTGCTTTCACGGCTTGCCGTTGGGTTCGTTCAGGAAAAATCGTAACTTGAGCATGGTTAACCTCCGCTGTTTTCTTTGGTTAGCAGTGCCATGCGATCTAAAAACTGATCAGCGGGCAGAAAATCCACGAGGCGCAGATCATGCCTTTCACGGCCGTCCGGGTCGATGAAGACGACCGTCGGTACTCCCTTGACGTTGTAGCGTTTGAGCAACTCCTCGTTCAGTGCATTTTCAGCCCGTGTCAGATCCACCTTGACCATAATAAAATCCTTGCGTGTCCGGGCAACGATGTCGGATTGATGAAAGGTTTCATTTTCAAGTTTAACGCAGGGTGAGCACCAGTCGGCATAAAAATCGACGATAACCGGCTTGCCGTTTCGCCGTGCATTCTCAAGCAAGTCGTCTGAATAGGGCTGCCACGTTATCCCGGGTCCCCGAAGTACCCAGCTCCCGATGAGCAAAGTGCCAGCACGAGCCCGGACGTGCCGGCGACAGCCCGTATCCACGTGAATCTGTTGGATTGGTCTTGGACCTTGGCTATCCACCCCAAATGAAGCCCGGCGGCAAGGGCTACAGACGCCAGCAGAAATGTATACGCGTTTTGAGGCAGCAATGCCCGAAGGTAGTAGGCGGCCACGCCGACCAGGACCCACGCCATCATTTTTCGTACCCACAGCATCCACTCCCCGCTGCAGGGCAGTCTCTTGAGCTGACCGGAAAACAGCGCCAGTACAAAAAGGGGCAACCCCAGGCCGAGGCTCAGAGTAAAAAAGATAACAAAGCCCAGCCACGCGCTCCTCAACCCGGCCACCCAAGTCAGAAGTCCGAGCACAAAAGGGCCGATGCAGGGTGCGGCCACAACCCCCATGGTCAGGCCCATAAACAGACTGCCGAAGTATCCGGCGTAACCGCGTGAGGCGACCTGGGTCATAGCATACGGCAACCGCATTTCCCAAAAACCAAACAGGCTAGCGGCAAACAGCACCAACACGGTTGCAATAGCCATCAGGACGACAGGATTCTGGAGCAGCGCCCCCATCAGCCCACCGGTCAACGCGGCGGTGACGCCCAATAGTGAATTGGTCGCAGCCAGCCCGATGACATAAGATGCCCCGTGGGCGAACAGGCGCGATTGCCGCCGGTCGCTCTGCCCGGCGAAATAGGAAATGGTCACCGGTATGATCGGATAGACGCAAGGCGTCAGGTTTAATGCCATGCCGCCCGCAAAAACACCCAGCAGGGTCCACAGCAGTCCCCACCCTTCGAGGGTTCGCCGCTTGGGTTTAGGTGGCGATCGAACCGGATGGACATTGTTAGTGGATTTTTCTACTGGTAATTCGTTATCCAACCATTGCGGATATCCAAGTGGGTCGCGATACACCTTTTGATAACCCAGTTGGACAGCCACCCGGGCCGCCGAGTCGCTGCGGACTCAGGCCAGTCCGGCTCAGTAGAAAACGATTGTACGGTTCTTGTCCGTCCCCATCAACTGTGCCAGATTGCTCTTTTTCCGCCAGCGTGACAACCAGGTGGGTTCCATCGGGAAGTTGACGGCGCCCCTGATGTGACCGGTGCGGTATTCCCATTCCTGGCGTGTGTCCACAAGCAGAAGGTCATTTGAGTCGACCTGGAACCAATCCCACAGCTCTTCGGTGGTAATCAATCGGTAGCCGCCGTTACGGGCTTCGGTGCGGACATTTTCCAGGGTCGCCTGCGATGGTTCCGGTTTGCGCGTGGCGTATGCGAGCATCAGGATGGTTGTCGTCAAAGCGAGCACGGGCAGCCACAGGGTATGGCGTTTCATTTGATCTTACCCTCAAATTAAAAATTTTGACGGTTTTGTAGCAGTTTCAGCGCGACGGTATTTAAATCCGATATAATTGTAAGTACTTCAGGATCAGCCAGTTCATAGTAGACAAAGGGGCCCTTGCGTTCGACATTGACCAGTAGGGCTCGCCGCAGCTCCTTGAGGTGGTGCGATACCAGCGGCTGTGACAATTCGAGCGCTTCAACGATACTGGAAACCGACTTTTTCCCGTCACTGAGCAACAACAGAATTCTCAACCGGTTTTCGTCACCCAGACTTTTGGCCATGAATGCCGGTGACTGAAGGTTGTCAGTGTGTGAACAGACGCACGAGGGCGATTTAGCCAAAAAAACCTCCACGGTCAGGTTGCCGTAAAAATGAGTATGCTTTTAAAATGTTGATGGTAGTATTCAGAGTGTTGCCGAAATAAGTATATAAATGATCATTTATATACTTCTGAGATTTTTGTCAACGATCGAATAGTCGGCGAAGGAAGGAATGGCATCATAAGCCCTGTAAGGAGATTGTGCGCCTGTGCGGACGCAACAAAACCGGCGGTCCGTGGTCCTCAGGCTTACCTCGGACTTTGGGGGAACATCATATGGATTGTACTGGGCTAATGTGTCAAAAGATGAAGGTCGCTTGACAATATTGCATCGCAAGATTTACTTGACCTGACAACCACAGATTATGGTATCTGTGATCTGACCAAGTTAGTGATGATCTCAATACATCACCACGCAAGCAGTTTTTTAGATATATTAATTACCAATGGTGTAATCACCACCCAACCGAAATTTCGCCAGACCACAAGATGTAGCAGTGCTTGGGATTAGAATTTTTTCCAGAGACTGGCAAGTAGTCTGTTATCGATCAGTTTGAGAAAAAGCAAAAAATTGCGTCTAATTTTGATGATAACTGAAATCCCCAAAAACGCGATAGCAACATAATCGGTGTAATAACCTACAACAGTCGCTTTAGACCGGACATCGCACTTTATTGAAATTATATAATGCATTGAAAACCTGATCATTTTGTGTATATTTGACCAGTCTTACCAACTTGCGGAAAACCTCAAATAAAGAAGGTATGCTCATGGCTCACTATACTACCCGTCGTAGATTCCTAAAAAGTTCAGCAATTGTTGCCGCAATAACAGGTTTTTATCCCGCGATACTTGCTTTTTCGGCCGTTAGTAACCTGTCACTAAAAGCGGCAGGCTATCGCTTTCCTCGCACAGAGGCGCTGTTTAGTGCCTCACTGCCTATAGAGGGTTGCGATGCTCATTTTGAAGAGGCTGGAATCGGCGACATTAATTCCAATCTATTTTCGGGCCCTCAAACTTATGATTTCTGCGAAATAGGGTTGCATCCGTTTATGATGGCGTATGCTAATGATGGATTTAGGGACTATACGCTTTTGCCGATTTTCCCGTTGCGAACCTTTAGGCACAAAAGCATTTTCATTCGAACAGATCGGAAAATTAAACGCCCAGAAGATCTCAAAGATAAATCAATTGCCACCCCAGGTTATTCTTCCACTTCACTGACATGGATTCGAGGAATTCTTCAGGATGAATACGGTATTAAGCCGGAAGATGTGAAGTGGGTCGTGGCTCGTAAAGACTCTTCAGCCGCACTGTCCGGGAAGGTATCCTCGCAGGAAAACGTTATCCCCAAGGGAATTTCTGTCAGGCAAGGACCCGTCGGTGTTGACGAGTCAGAGTTATTGACATCAGGTGAAGTGGACGCGTTGTTTCATGCTGTTGTACCTAAAGCATTCGTGGCAGGCAACCCCGAGGTGGCTCGTCTTTTTAGTGATTCAAAATCAGCTGAGCAAGCATATTACAGAAAGACTGGTATCTTTCCGATTATGCACGCTGTAGCTGTGCGAAGGAGTTTGATAGAAGCTAACCCCTGGCTTGCCAAGTCGCTGTTCGATGCGTACTCAAAAGCTAAATTTATTGCCTATCGACGTATGGATAAACTCGGCTGGGCAGAGGATATGCTTCCCTGGTATGGGCAAGACCTTGAGGAAGCCCAGAAGCTCATGAATAAAAACTGGTATTCTTATGGTTTCAAAGGAAATGAGTTAGCTCTAAAGACGTTGTTTCGCTATTCCTACGAGCAAGGATTAAGCTCTAAACAGCTATCTATTCAGGAGCTCTTTCACCCATTGGGGATGTCGCTACAAGAGTAAGTGTTGTGATACCATTTTGTCAAGCGAGTTTCTGACTCATTTCTCAATTCTGTCAATTCAAGTATAGGTCAGGACAGTTAATGTATTACTGTGGGGCTTCGACGGTACATGTCTCACCGATTAGGCAACGACGGCCGAATCGTAAAAGGCCTCGCGGCTGCAATTGGGGTCTCGACCTTCCGAGGGGGATCGTCGATCCCCAATCTGGTATTTGGCGGGCGAAAACCCGCCCACCATCAATTTTACCAAATATGTCAAGGAACGATCCAGACCGCCTGGTTCTGAGCACCATGGACGACTTTGTTCGCGACCCGGCCGATGTTGAAGTCTTCCACTTGTGAAATACCGGTTCGACCGACGATAATGGAGCCGCAGCCCGACTGCTTGGCCTCTTCAATGAGCGCTCCGGCGCGGCTTGAAACGCCGGTAATAATTTTGGTAATGACCTTATCCTTGGCACGTCCCGCCTTCAGCAGACGTTCTTTGGCCGCTGTCAAGGTGGGCTCAAGCATCTTTTTGGCATCATCCCATATGCTCTTCTCAACCTCTTCGAGGGCAGCGATTCTACCTGTCGCGGGCTCGGGATAGCCGATGTGGCGCAATGCATGAAACAAGACTATTTTGCCTTTGAAGCCGTCCATCAGCGAGCTCGCGTAATCCAGCGCCCGCATGGATCCCGGTGAGCCATCGAGTGCCACGATCGAGTTCTTGCCGGCCGGAGCCCCGGCCACGATGCAGATCGGAATGTCTGACAGCGCACCGATAATCTTCGTGCTGACACTCCCGACCGCCAGGCCCTTCATCTGGCCCATACCGGTGAGTCCCATGATCAGGCCATTGTATCCACGCCGGGCTTCGGCAACGATGTCCCGGGCGATACCGACCACCCTGTCCTTGACGTGAACGGCAATATTTTCTTCTCTGAAATTGGCGTCCAGCAGCACCTGCTTGGAATCGGCCATAAACGCCTTGATCGATTTTTCGTGCTCCGCCACCTGATTTTTTATTTTTTTCACCAGGGAGTCGGCTTCAACTCCCAACCCGAAATCCCAATAAGTTTCGGGAATCCGATTTAAAACATGTAAGAAAACAACCTCCATGTCGACGGGCGACAACGTCGCCGCCACGTATTTGACAACGGATTGAGATTCAACAGAACCATCTGCAGCCACCAAGAACCTCTTTTTCCCAGCCATCGCATCCTCCTGTTTTTAAGTGATCACAAACTGTACTTTGGTAACAACTCAAATGGTCACGATGAGAGGCTGCTAGTGAAACTACAAATAGTATGCCATTCGGAAAGGATTTTTTAGGGCTTGATAACACATTGAAATTATACTTTATTCATTAATCGGAAGGGGGCAGTTATCCTTAGCATTTCCGGTGAATTGTCAGTTTTTTTATCAAAGTGTAAAGTCGTGCTCGAACTTGAGAGAAGCTTATCCCCAAAATCAGGGCTCGTTGACGACAACATCTTACGATTGGGATCCTGTTTTATCGGAGTCTCTTCGTCCGGTGCGAGAATGTTGAGCACTCTGCAAGTTGGGCTAACCCGTCCAACGGACCTTTTTCCGCTAAAAAAAGAACCGAATTTAGGACCTTTTCCAACAGATGCCACTGGCTGCCTGTGTAACACCGGGACAAACCACAAGCTTTTAAGATTCCGCTATTCGAGCATAAAGTAAAAGGAGGGAATGATGGCCATAAAGATTGTCGGCGATGGCCACACAACCTTTCATTACGGCGGTACGATCTGGAGTGGACATCCGGAGGGCTTCGAAAAAGATGCATTTGGCCTGGAAACGGTCCGGAACTTAGGCCGTCGGGTGGCTTCGTTGGCGTCACGGCTCCATGACCAAGGCTGAGTCGGCGCTACCGGGGATCCTTGTTTAAGACCTGCAGCGATTGGCAACCGGAACCGATAGCACCCACGCGGTCAGGCCATTCGGTTATTGACAAGGATATTGTTCGGAATGCTCGAGTAGTTCGAGGATTTCACGGCGGATGCGGTTGGCTTCCCGGCTGGTGCGGTCTCGCGGTCGGTCCAAATTTACGTCAAATACTCTCAATATTTTTGTGGGTCGCGGAGCAAGAACGGCGATGCGGTCGCTCAGGTACACGGCTTCGTCGACGTTGTGGGTCACAAACAGAATCGTGTCTTTTCTTTCAGCCCATATTTTCAGTAAAAAATTCTGCATGGTATTACGCGCCTGGCTGTCGAGGGACCCGAAGGGTTCGTCCATCAACACGATCTGAGGGTTGGCGATGAGGGTTCGGGCGATAGCCACCCGCTGCTTCATTCCGCCGGAAAGCTCCTTCGGGTATTTGTTTTCAAATCCTTCCAGTCCGAAGGCCGCAACGTACTTCATGGCCTGCGCTCGTCTTTCTTTGGCCGGAACGCCCTTGATTTCGAGGCCGACTTCGATGTTCGGGAGCAGTTTTCGCCACGGGAAAAGCGCATACTCCTGAAATACCATTCCAACTTTTTCATTGCGGCCGTTCAGAAGCTCGCCATTCAGTCGAATTTCTCCCGAGCTTATCTCCTCTAAACCGGCAATCATCCGTAGCAGCGTTGTTTTCCCGCAGCCACTCGGTCCGACAATCGTGAGGAACTGTCCCTTTTCGACGATACAGTCAATCCGGTCAAAAACCTGCACATTGTCTTCAGGCGCCATACCCTGGTAGACTTTTTTGAGTCCGGATATTTCAAGGCTTAGGGCCATAGGCTTCTTCTACCGCCACTTGACCAATTGTTTTTCTGTCAACCGGAGACAGGCATCGATGCCCAGACCGATGAGGCCGATGACCACCATGCCGGCGATGATTTCGTCGGATCGCTGAATGTCCCTTGCCGTCATAATCATATATCCCAATCCGTACCCCTGCTTGACACCGGTAAATTCAGCGGCAACCAGCGTCATCCAACCGATGCCGATACCGATCCGCATTCCCGTCAGGATGGATGGTATGGCTCCGGGAATCAGAACTTTGAGGAAAATAAACCGGCGGTTGGCATTCAACATGCGTGCGGCCTCTATGAGCACCGGATCAATCGAATGGACACCGCCGATGGTGTTCAAGAGAATCGGGAAAAAGGCGCCGAGAAATATGATAAACGCTGCCGATTTGCTGCCGATGCCGAACCAGAGGATGGCTATGGGAATCCACGCCAAGGGCGGCACCGGCCGGATCATTTCGACCAGGGGTTCGATCAGATTCCTTATGGTTTTCGACCATCCCATGAGAATGCCTAAAGGAACGGCGACCAACAACGCCAGCGCATAGCCCCATAAGACCCGCTGCACGCTATAGTAGATATGAACGTGCAGCTGATGTCCCGGAGGCATTCCCGTCCGAATCAGATCGAGCAATCCGGCGGCCACCGCCAGTGGCGACGGCAGTTTATACTCGGGAATCACACCGGAAACAGACAGGCCCTGCCAGACCAGCAGCAAAACCACAGGCGGCAGAAGCCGTTTCCAGCTCATTGAGACAAGATTCCCTTCAGGATGTCCGGATTGATGAATTGATCGACGAAACCGTCCGGATTGTCCAGGTGGATATAGCCGAGCTCGGAAAGAAATTGCACGTATTCCTTCTCACCCTGGATACTCAGCTCATAGGTGTAGGTGACGTTCTGCACGGCCTGGCGAACAGTCGCTTCGTCCATGCCCGTGTATTTGACGCCGATTTTAACAGATTCATCCGGATTCCGGTGAATATAATCGGTGGCCTGCACATGGGACTTTACCACAGCCGCGACCATTTCAGGATGGCTGTTGATAAATCCCTGGTCCGAAACCAGCACACAGCAAGGATGACCCGGCCACATCTCCTTGGATGTTGCCAGATTTCGTCCGACCGACAGGGTGTCGGCTTTCGAGGGGTAAGGCTCCCAGGCGATGAACGCATCAATTTGACCTATCCGCAGCGCTCCGATCATTTCAGGTGGTTTTAACACGAAGATGTTCACCTGTTCAGGGGCCATGCCGTTGTTCCGCAACGCCCTGCGCAGAAGAAAATCCTGTACCGTTGAATGCCCCGGCACAGCAACCGTTTTTCCCTGTAAATCGGTTAAGTTGTTGATGTTCGAATTCTTCTTGGCCACCACCAGGGCGGATCCCTCGGTATTGACCTGAGATACGACGACGACTTTGGCGGCCTTGTTTGCGACAGCAGTCGTTGACGGTGCTTCTCCCACGTAAGCCATGTCCAATTCCCCGGCGGCGAAAGCCGTCATGATTTCCGGGCCGGCTTTGAACACGCCTTTAACTTCGACCTCCGCACCATTTTTCTTGAAAAGACCCTTTTCCAAGGCTACCCACAATGCCAAATGGTGAATATCGCTCTGCAGGTAGGCCATCCGTATAGGCGGGGCCGAAGATTGAGCCCATGTGTCGGTGCCGAACATTGCTATAAGCGTAAAAAGCATTACGGCCGTAATCAATGGCTTCATGAATCCTCCTGAAATACTCAAAAACTTAAATAACACTGCACCGGTCGGATGTGCAAGGAGCTTTCAAAGTTTCCGCACTGGTGTCTACCTCAATGTATGTGTTCACCGGGAGGCCGGCAAAAATGACCGCACCGGGACAGGGAACCACCAGTTTCTTTTTGTATTCCCGACCGATGATATTAAAAAACTCAAGACACGCTGAGCAGACTTCCCGGGTCTTGGCAATGGAATAGGGAACGACTGCTTCGCCATCTTGTACGAAGTATTCGGGGGCGATGAAGTTGGCGTGGTTGGCGCAGTGGGTCAGAAAAAGCTCCCGATATGTCTTGCCCCTGATGCCCATCACCTTGAGCCAACGGTCCTGGCGGGCCGGGTCTTCGGCATCCAGATCGTCCCACTCGACCGGTTTTGCTTTCAGGTAGCTTGGGTGGGAAGCCAGGCGAATCTGATCCGCTGTGTCCGGCAGTCGTGGCGGTCTGAACGTCACACTTTTCAAAATAATCGGTCTGATGAAACCAAACCGTTCCAGGGGTGTCGAACTGATGATCAGGTAATTGCCGGCGAAAGGTGACGTCCAGTACCAGGAGAGAGGCCTTTTACACAAATCGGTGTTTTTCCAGGTGTCCGGCGGGACGATGCCGATTTCCGATCGCCGTGAAAGGGGGATGCAAACCGCCTTGCGCGGTTCGACGACCTCAAACCCCTGGGCCGTCAAATCATTCTTCAGCCGCTGAGCGTCCCCTTGATTTACCCAGTACGCATACTTGCGGTATGTTGCCATAATACACCTACACCCCCTCGGTAATTTGGGTATCCTCCGTCGGCATCCCCATCCCGCTCTTGAAGAATCGGTTTTTTTCACTCGCGCACATTCACGTTTTATCCCGGGCAGCCCGCCTTGCGGCTTTTTCCTTCTCTCGGGCGGCACGCTTCTCGGCGCGTTTTCTTTCCCTTTCCATATTTTTATCCGCGGGACTGTCGGTTGCCGTATTCACTGTATCAGTGACAGAAGCCTCGGTAGTGCCGATCGGGCTTGCTTCGGTTGCAAGAGTTGACGTTTCTTCTTCCAGGGTTTCATGGGCGACTGCAGTCGGCAGTTTATCTTCCTTTCCGGCGGCAGCCCTTCTTTCAGCGCGCCGGCGTTCCCTCTCGGCTTTCTTGGCGGCCTTCGGATCCACCCCTGCAGCGGCCCGGTCTGTGCCATCACCGGCTTCTGCCACGGCTTCTGTTTCCGTGGCGGCGGCCGGTCCCGTTTCGGACCCTTCAGGCACCGACTTTTGGCGGGCAGTTCTTCTTTCGGTGCGCTTGCGTTCGCGCTCGGCTTTCTTGGCGGCCCGTTCGTCGTCATGCTTCCCGGTTTCGGCCGCCGCCGGGGTGTCGGGACGGCTTTCTTGAGGTGAGGACGATTGGCCTTCTTTTTCCCTGGCCTTTACCGCAGTTGCTTCATCCGCCTTCTGGAAAACATCATACCCCAAAAGCGATTCCGCCACCAGGCTGCTCATGTCCTTCATTATCAGCTGCGATTCGACGGCGTTGACCCCCACGTTCAGCCCTTGGAAGCAGAAGGGACAGCAGGAGACGAGATATTCGGCCCCGGTTTCCTCGGCCTCCCTGACGCGCATCTGGGCCATTTTATTTTGAATATCCGGGTAACCGGCCTTCAATCCCCCGCCGGCACCGCAGCATCGCGAGTATTCCCGGTTCCTGGGCATTTCCACGAGCTTGAGACCGGGAATGGCTTCCATGATCATGCGGGGCGCATCGAAGCCACCCGTAGCCCGCCCCAGGTGGCAGGGATCGTGAAACGTTACCGTCCGGTTGACCGGATGGGGAAATCTCAACTTGCCCTGCTTCAACAGGCGGGTAAGAAACTCAACCGTGTGCAGCACTTCAAAATTGAGCGGCGCCACCCGTGGATAATCCTGCATAATCGTCTTGAAACAGCCGGAGCAGGAACTGATCAGTGTTTCGATGCCCAGGCTGTTGAATAGGTCGATGTTTTCCTTGAAGACTCTTTGGTGTTCCGGATCACCCATCCGCAGCAAAACACTGGCGCAGCATTTTTCTTCGCTGCCCAGAATCCCGTAATCGATATTCAGGGCCTCCAGGATGTTGATGGTATTGATTGCCACCTGTTTGACATTGACGTCGTAGGAGGCCGTGCAGCCGAAAAACAGAAGAACTTTAGCTTTGGTTTTTCTAATCTCGCGCGGAAGATCCTGAATGAGGCCGTCCTTTTTGGCTCTTCGGGCCCACTTGGTTCTTGCCGCCCGGGGCTGCTGCCAGGGGTTGTCAAAGGCCTTGACGCTTTTGACCAATGCCTTCTGGGCCTCCAGCGGTCCATAACCGGCCTGAACGATGACCCGTCGCAGTTCTTCCCACAGCATCACGGTTTCGATGTGGGCCGGGCAAACCACCTCGCACTGACCGCAGGTGGAACACTCATAAAGGTTTTGAACGAAATCATCTATTTCCGCTTTAGTGATCTTATGGTATCGGAAAATTCGGCCAAGTATGGCTTTGAGCGGTTCGCTGATTTTTTCATTGCGCATGATTTTCGCCAGAAATCCCTGCTGCGCTTTGGCGATCTTCAGAAAGTCGATGACTTTTCGCCTTGGAATGATGGCTTCCTTGGCATCTTGATCGTACACCGGGCACCAGCTGAGGCATTCACCGCAACGCGTACAGGCATCCAATTCAATCAATTGCGTCATCTTCAGGCTGTGAAGCGGGATGTCTTTTAGATCTTCCTTTTTCGCGGCTTCACTGCTCTCAGAGTCGGTTTTATGTTCTTCAGGCATGGTCTCAACCTCTGGCGTCTGTAGTTTATACCCGCTGCACTTTCTTTACACCTGAAACCTCCTCCAGCACGTGAGTCAGCGGCACATTGAATATATGCTTCAGTTTGCCGAAGGGAAGGTACGCCACAAAAACAGCACCCATTATGGCATGGGCGTACCAAAGGTAAGGATAGGCCGAGCGCCAGTCGACCGGCATAAAAGCGAGAACCTCTGATAGAGGATACCCGACGAAGGCGTACACGGCAATCTCTGCCGGCAACTGCGTCATCAGGATTCTCGCAGCCTCGGCAATAAATCCCAAAATGACAAGGAGGCCGAGAATACCCAGCGTGATATTGTCCTCAATTTCAGTTTTCACGTGGGCCGGTTTGACGACAAGGCGTTGAATGACGGCCCACAGCACTCCCAGGAATATGCACAGGCCCAGAAAATCGTAGGTAAAGGCCGTGAAAGGATTGTTCTTATCGATCAGTACCAGGGCCAACCGACCGTCAGGATCGATGCTGAACATCAGACCGGTAAGCAGGCTCAAGGCGAACCGGATCAATATGGCCAGGAAAATCAGGGAATGAAGCGACCAGCGTTGCACGCTGTTTTTCAGGATTCGCCGTTGCAGAATGATATCCAAAACGACCACTCTGAGCACTGTTAAAACCTTCTTCGAAAAAATCGTCTGCCAAACGGCATCGGAAGAGAGACTGATTTTACGGTGCAGCGATTTTTCTTCGCCTTGAACGCTGCCGACGAACCAGAAACGGACCATGAGAAAAATACCGCCGAGAAACGTGATCAGCGCCACCCAGAAAATCGGGTGACCGACGCCGAGCGATGACGGATGGCACACCACACACAGCAGGCTCTTGGCGGGTAAAACGGCGGCCGGAGCCCCTGCAGAGTTTTGGGGTTGGTGGCATCGCCGGCAGGACTGTTCGTTGCCCGCATCGTCGAGTCCGTGGTCGACCAGGCCGATGGGTTGCAGGGCGGTATTCATGTGGGCCAGCTTAACCCGGTTGTCGGTTTCATCAAGCCTTACGACCTTGTGCTTGAAATGGCAGGCCTGGCAGTCGATCCGCAGATGCGGGGCGTGGGCGGTGCCTTCCCCGTGAACCGTGTGGCAATCGCGGCATTGTCCCCCGATGGCAGTGCGATGAGGAGACCGCGCCACATCGGTATGGCAATGGATACAGGCGACATACTGATGCGGATTGTTGTTGAAGGTCTCGGCGGACACGTGCAACGGCACATCCTTTCCGTCAACGGTGCGGCGACAGTCGGGGCGGGCATGGCAATCGTTGCAAAATGCTTTGGATGACTGCACGCCTTCATTCGTGTTGATATTGGGTTGCCGATGGCAATCCAGGCAGACCGGTTTCTCGGTTTCGCCGGCGGCATCTTGACCGGCCATCAACGGACCTGCGGCAGCAACCAAAAGAATGACGATAGCGGCAGCAATTCCCAAACCCTTCCCACCTTTTTTGCTCATCAGATCTATGCTTCCTCTCCTCGCAATAAGGCTTCGCCGGTTTCTTTCATCCTCACCCCTTACGACGCCCGGGCGGACATCTTGGACGCACGCTCACCGGATGAACCGTCGGATTCGCTTATGGCCGACCATTCGCCCGGATGGTCGACAATAATTTTCTCTTGCGACGTTCTTCCTGTAAAGATGCTCGTGTCGCCCGGATAAACCGCGGGTCGGAAATGGGCCAACCCGATATGAATAAAAAATTTTACGGCAACGGCCAGTATGGCTTCGAAAAAATGCAGCACCTGGGCGATGTTGACAAAAACTCCCGGTAAAAAGCGGGTGAAGAACTCCGGAAACCACAGCACCAGGCCGGTTACCCCCATGGTGTTCATCCCGATAAAAAGGGCCCAGTAATCCAATTTTTCCATGTAAGTGAATTTGTCGAAACGCGGGGATGCTTCCCTGCGGCCTAAAAAATAGCCCAAGTTCTGACTGAAATCTTTGAGGTCCTTTACGGAGGGGGCGATCGAAAGAGGGCCGGTAAGTTTTCCTGACAGCACCGTTTTATAATAAAGGAACCATAACGCATGCACCACAACACACGAATAGGTGATGACCGCAAAAAAACGGTGCAGCCAGCCGGCGCGGGCGGATCCGCCCACCAGCCAGATGAATGCCTTGGCGGGCGCCGTAGAACTGAACGCCAGTGAGAGGCCGGTAACGGCCAGGCCGGTAAAGCCGATCATCACCACAAGATGCAGGCACCGGTTAAGAACGGAAAAGCGAATTTTGATGTCTTGTCGATACGGTTGCTCGGCCATCCTAATGTTTCCTCAGTTTTTCGTGCAGTTCTCGCAGGAGCCACAGGAGACTGTGGCCGAAAAAGAAAATCAGCGACAGCGCCACCACAGTGATGGCGGCGAGTTTGATGCGCTGGATCCATAGAATCGACTGACGTTTGGGGGAGTCGGCGTCGGGCAGGCCGGACATCGACGCATGGATTACAAAATTAGTGAATTCCGCTTCGGCCTTCGGATGACATCGCCGGCAGACCGGCAGCGCTACGGCCGGGTCTTTGAGCCCAACCGCGGTATGGGCCCCGTGACAGTCGGTGCAAAGAGCCGATGCAGGGTTTTTCAAATCGACACTCAATCGGCCGTGTATATTTTCAAGAAAGCTGGTGGTTTGTTTCCTGTGGCAGTTACCACACATGGCGAGCATGCGTTGGCCGACCGCGATCCGTGATTGGCCGGAGCGGTCGTAATGCGAAGAATGACAATCTCCACATGTGGGGGCCGGCGTCTTTTTTGCCATCGCGGCAGATTCCGTATCAGCTTCAACCATCTCCTTTGACAAGGCCTTGGCATGTTCACCTTCCAGGTACCGCTGGTATGACAGTTTGTGGCATTTCTGGCAGCGACTGTAGTCGAAGGAGCGGGTTGCCGCTTTTTTCAAAAAGTCCGGATTTGCTTTGTCCGGATGAGTCCGACCGTTTTCAATCATAGTCCCATGACACTCCTCGCACTTGAAGCCGGTGTGTGCTGAAAGGGCGAAACGGTTCAAATCGACATACCAGTTGGACCGGGATTCGGATTCGAAACCGACAATTGCATTTACTTTTCCCGCAATCCCAACCACGAACAGAGGGATAACCGCAACCGTCAGCCATATGGCCATACGGGTTTTGAGCCCAGATCGGGGATGAACGGTCTTGCTCTCCAATGTCGACTCCTCGGATATCAATTGGTTTCAGATACGGTCAGAAAGTAAAGACGCAGAAACGCCGCCGTGTAGCTGCGCAACAGGGCGAATAGCCTGCGGGCAATGCACAGGGTATCGCGTTTTTCGTCCAGTTCGTTTTTCATCAGGCGGAGCAATTCAGTGATTTCCGTGGCATAAGCCAAAAGCTCGGCGGACAAACCGGCGTCTGTGCATATGCGGCCGCGGGCTTCGAGGGGCTTGATGCGACGCCACATCGATTCCAGAAACACTCTTATTTTTTCCGGTTCGTAATATTTTGCGCCGATCAGCCATCTAACGGGCCGCATTTCGAGTCCGGACGCCACAATTCTCGAATTGCTCAATTCCCGTTTCAGGTCCCTGATCAACTCTCGGCTGCCGGATTCGGAAAGTTTTTCCACTTTCATTTGCGGCGACGGTGCACCCTGCATTGAACTTCCAGTATCCCAGAAAACGGCATCCGCCACCAGTCTATTTGCTTGCGGATAATGCGGATGTTCAAAGTGCGGTCCAAAAAGATACAGACATCCGCTTCCGAAGGGCACACGGACGGCCGCAGCCTTGCCAATCAGCGTCTCGCACGCCAGCGCTTCATCCACCAGAAAGGCAGTCTTGTTTGTAAAATATTCGTAATACGCCAGAACCTGGTCCGTGTCCGCAGCGAGCATGCCCGGCCCGCCATACAGCGGAGCGGTAAAAGAACCGGCAGCGGCAAAGGGGAGACTGCCGTTGATGCGCACGCCGACCGCTTCCCGCACCGGATGAAAGACATAACAGCACCCATAGGCCGTCGAAAACTTGTAGGTCATCTGGTGGCATGAGGGGAGCAGCTTGCTGAGGTTGGTGATCTTAACTGCGGCGAAATTAAAAAGGTTCAAAGGTGGTTTTGAGGAATTCATGGGCAGATAGGCGCCGGCGCAGCTGCCGATATACAGGCCGCCATTTTCGATAAACGCCTGGATTTTTCTCGCCCCGGTTGCCCCCAGTGACGCTGCGATGGAGAATGTGTCTCCACCGGACACGGCCAAAACATCGAGACCTTCCAGTCCACCTTCCTGAACGGCCGATTCCTCCAGAAACGAAAGGGAGTGAAAGCCCATGCGATCAAAAAGATCGGCAAACCACAGCCATGAGTGGGATGTGCCTTCACCGGCGAAGATACCGATTTTAGGATATCGCAACAGGCGGCTGCCGGGGGTCCGCAGGTCGGTTATACGTCCCGGGCCTTCCTGCCCGGAGAAAAACAGCCGCTCACCTCTGGCTATCCTGTCATTGGCGGCGGCGTACTGATCATATACAGTTACGAATGCCATGTTCGTGCTGTTTGCTCGAGATCATGGTTGTGTCAAAATGATGAATCGAAAGTGATCCGCCGCCTTGCAGCGATGGGGGCATTGCACCATCGGGTTTCACGAACGATACGGCGGTGGACCGATAACCCGTAAGGGCTGCTTTAGAAAAACCTCTACTTCAGCAGGTAATTGACGGCATTGTCCAGAGTATCCTGGCTGAATTCAACCTCGGTTCCCACGGTTGCAATTTCCAGCAGGTCGTCTTCCGTGATCTCGGGCGACATGACGGCAAGTATGGGATGGATGCCGAATATAGAGGCGACGGCCATCCGGCGTTCCCACCATGCGGTCGGGTCATCACCGGCATCATCGAATTTGCCGAACAAAGGCTGATTGGGGCACCAGGGACTGAAAATGCCGCTACCGGGCCGGGTGACGGCGCCGACAAGGGTTGCGAATGAACCCTGAATTTCAGCCAAGGTCTTTTTGCCCGTCGCCAGGCTCAATTCGGCAACGGCGGCGGCATCGATGCCGTATTTGGCGCACGCCTTGAGAAGGTTGCCTGCTTCCACCGCGGAAAGGCCAATTTTTTTAAATCCGATCAACCCGAAAATATCGGTAATCAGAAAGCCAGGCTCCGGGTGTTCCGGCTCTGTCAGTTTTTTAGCGTCTTCGTCAAGAAAAACGAAAGTGTTGGTGGCATAGGGCGTGTTGTAGCAGGCACTGTGACGGTGAACGATGGGTGCAAGCCAGGCGTTAATATCGGACTCTCCGATGGCGGTGCAAATGTCGCCGATTCCTTTTTTACTGACAAATTCGCCTTCTTTGACCTCTTCCAGAACATCCAGGGCCAGCTCGACAAATTCTTCGGCATCCGCCATTTCCAACAACCCCATTCCACGAAAAGCGAGTCCCTTGAGGTTCTTGGCTCCGAAATTCTTTCCAAAACCCCATCGGTCGCCGCTGGCCCAATAGTTGTAACAGACCTGGGCCAGGTCGGATTGGTCTTCCCCGGCTTTACCGATGACGATCGTCTGAATCAGATCGTCACCCATGGCTTTGCGCCAGGTGTCCGTTGTCTCCCAGACATTCTTGCCCCAAACGTCAGCGGCGCTGGAAATATCGGCGACGCCGTCATGGATCCAGAGAAATGCCGGTTCGGGGGATTTGCCCTTTATAACGATATAATCGAATCCGGAGTATTGGATTTCCAAACCCACTTTCAAGGTGATCGGACAGTGAGAGATCTTTCCGGTCACCGGGCTTTTCGCTGTAATGACACCGGCGGCCGCGGCCGGGAAAAGTGTTCCGGTCAGCAGCCCCGTTCCGATCACGATCGGATCGCCGTCGGCATGCTGTTCGTAAAGGTGTTTGGCGACAGCGGCACCACCGATTTTTTCCCCGACCAGCTCGTCGCTGAGTTCATCATCGGTGACCTCGGCCGATGCCAGATCTACAACCAGAATCTTGTTGGCGGATAAATATTCCATACCGAGTTCCTCCCAGATATTTCGATGCGATTAGTCCTCGCTGATGGCGTCGAACGGACAGAATTTGATGCACATGGGACCGAGGTCCATCTCTTCACACAGATCGCAGGCTTCCCGAAGCAGCATCGGCTTGGCTGAGGCATCTTGCTGTTTGCCGGCGGCGGGTGTTTCCTCTGTTTCTCCAATTCGTTTAATTTCGGTACCTTCGGGTCTGGCGATCAGCAGGTCCTCTTCCCTTTTGAGAAGAACCCCGAAATAATCCTTCTTTTCCTTCGTCCGGTAAGCCACGATGCAGGACGATAGGAGGGCAAATCCGTCGTCCCGGTGGTAGCCGCAGGCCATTTCACAGGCCATGCATCCCGTGCATTTTAGAGCGTCGATTTTGATTGCCATTTTTGTCCCCTTACATTATTCGGTTACAGCATTAAAGGCCTACGCAAGCTCAAATCCCATCGTAATCGCACGATATTTTTCCCAACAATACCACCTTAAAGATTAAAATTAATTTTGGTGGCGTTAGGCGCTTTTCTCGCACGGCTTTAGACTATAGGCGGTTAAAAGTCAATCTAAAAATATAATAAACATCTGATGTTATAAACATTTATAATTTTTCTTGACACGGCTTGGCGATTATGGCATCTGAGGAAAAATATCAAAATGTTACCAGTCTTAATAACCTAAATTATGTTCAGAATATAAAATATGTTTAAAACAGCTCGTGTTAACAGAATATCTCAAAATATCGTTGAACAAATTCGAGAGACCATCATTTCCGGCCGGTTGAAACCAGGTGACCGTCTTCCTTCGGAAAAAGACCTCTCCGTCGAATTCGGTGTCAGCAAGGCCTCTTTGAGAGAAGCGCTGCGTGCTTTGGAAGCCCTCGGCATGCTTGAGGTAAAGCAAGGAATGGGTGGGGGGGCCTTTGTCACGGAAGTCGATCTGGAAACAGCCCGCAACAATATGTTCAACTATATTTTCTTTCAGAACCCATCCATCGGTGAATTTACCCAACTGCGCACCTTTATTGAACCGCAGGTTGCCGAAATTGCCGCCCTTAAATGCACCCAAGCCGATCTCGATTACCTGGAAGACAATTTAAATCGAACCCGTGAAAAAATGGACGCGGTGCCATTTTACTACGAATTGGACACCAAGTTTCATCACCGGATTGCCCAAATATCCGGCAACCGCTTGATCTGCTTCGTCATCGACTCGCTGAAAAACGCTATTGTCCAGATTAAGCTGCAGCTCGAACTGGATCGGGATTTTTCCATCCAGGTCTACAAGGCACACATGCGCCTCTTTGATGCCCTGCGGAAGCGCGATCCGGAGCAGGCCCGGGCGGAAATGCACCGGCACATCGTGGAGGTGGACGAGCGGATGAAACACTATTGCGACGGTGACACATTGTTTTAAGCTTAGTGCTAAATACGATCCATAAGGAGGTAAACTGTGACAGAAATGCCCGAAGTTCCAGAAGAAACATTGAAGGTCGTCAAGGAATTACAGGTTATAGTGGGGGAAAAAAACGCCACCGCAGCCAAACACGTCCGCTATGCGTATTCCTATGACATGTCGTTCGTGAAGTCCAAACTGCCCGACTATGTGGTCATGGCCGAAACCGTGGAGCAGATCCAACAGATCATGCGCTTTGCGAACCAGGAAAAGATACCCGTGATACCGTATACGGCCGGCACCAACATCGGCGGATTGTGTATTCCCGAACGCGGCGGGATTCTGCTGGATTTAAAGCGGATGAACAAAATTATAAAGATCGACGCGGAGTCCCATTATGCCGTTATTGAACCGGGAGTGTCGCACGGACAACTGGCGGAGGCCCTCTATGAACACAAACTGCGTTTCGGCTGGCCGGTGGGCCCGCCGTCGGCATCGGTTTCTTCCTGTGCCATTAACCACGGCATCGGCGGACTGAACGCGCGTTACGGACTCAACAGCCAGGAAATCACCAGCATGGAAGTCGTTCTGCCGACCGGAGAACTGGTGAGGGTGGGGTCATGTGCAATCGTTGAGGACGCGTGGCACAGCACCCTGCCCCTGCCCAAGCTGGACGGCTTGTTCAAGGGCTGGCTGGGGACCACGGGTGTCGTGACCAAGCTGGGCATTGCCGTTCATCCGATCCCGCCGGTCTTAAAGGTGTTCACGGTTTCCTGTGAGAATGTCGAAGACATGTACTCCTATATGCTGAATTTGAGCAACTATGAAATTTGTGACGACTTAACGGCCGTCTCCTGGTGGTTGGCGCAGGTGCCGATTCCTTATCCTTATCGCCCCAAACCGGACGACCAGCCCGAGTGGTTCAGTTTTGCCAACACCAATTCGTTCACCGAAAAGGAAAGGGAGGCCCGGGAAGAAATTTGGCAGATGGTGGTCGATGAGGAGACGAAAAAAGGGACATCGTTGAAGGTGACTCAATATCCGGAAGAGGCCTTGCGAGCGCGAACGCAGCTGCCGAGTCAAATCGTCGGGTCCACCAAGAATTACTGCAAAATGGCCGGGGCCGGGATCTCTTGGCCGGGAACGTTCACGCCGGCCAACAAATGGGCGCCGGTTTACAATGCGTGGAAAAACATCCTGATCGATCGCAATTTATCGCCGTCGATCAGAATGAGCATGTACAGGGGCGTTCATTACGGAATGTTGCGGGCGATGATCCCGTTCAACAAACAGAATCCGGAGGAGACCGAGAACGCGCGTCAAGCGATAGTGGCGTGTTTGAAAGTAGATTTAGAAAACGGAGGGATTCCCTACAAACCGCCGGTGGATTTCGGCCGGGAGATAAATAAAATGGCCCATCCAGGCTACCTGGCTTTATTGAAGCGGGTCAAACAGATGCTCGACCCCAACGATATTATGAATCCGGGCAAACTGGCTTTGTGAGTTGGGACAACAATTTCCGGGAGTGCCTTATACGTTGAACCTGTCCGGTATCCGGCCCTAATGTTGACGTCCAGACACTGTCATAAACATGATTGGAGGATTATATGGATTGGAAAATCCCTTCGCTGAAAGATCTTGAACACTATTACTGGCGGTGCACGGCCTGTGGGACATGCCGTTCGGCATACGATTTCGGTCCTCCGCCGTTTGCTCGACCGATTTGCCCCTCAGGAACGGAGTACGGATTCGAAGGTTACTATTCGTCCAAAGGCAAGGCCGCGTTTGCCCGCGGCATTTCGGACGGCAGTCTTACCTTCGACGATCCCGATTTTTTGGAAGCGATCTATAAGTGTACGGTGTGTGGGGGTTGCCAGAATCAGTGCCAGGTGGACTACAAACCCCACATTCCGGAAGTCATCGAAGCCATGCGCCGCGAGGCGGTGAAGAGCGGTGCCGGCCCCATGCCATTGCAGAAGAACCTGGTTCAGTCCATGAAAAACTACAACAACCCCTACCAGGGACCGCGACGGGTGCGGTTGGACTGGACCCGACCTTTTAAGAAGGCCAAAACTCCTATTAAGGATATCAATAAAGAACCGGCAGAGGTTCTGTACTATGTTGGCTGTACCGGCGCCTTCAACAAGACCGCCATGTCGGTACCCCAATCCACGGCCCGGATTTTCCAGAAGCTGGGAATCGATTTCGGAATCCTGGGAGAAAGCGAAGTTTGCTGCGGTTCTACGGCCATGCGGGTTGGAGACGCGGAAGAGTTCAAGCGTGTGGCCACCAACAATCTGGAATCCTTTAAAAAATTGCACGATGAAAAGGGGGTCAAGACCATCGTGACCTCCTGTGCGGGTTGTTTCCGTGCCATTAAGAAAGATTACATCCTCTCATCGGATTACGACCGGATGATGGACGGTATCGAGGTGGTCCATTCGGTGCAGTTTTTGCACAAAATGATGAAGGACGGCAAGCTGACGTTCAAAAACGAATTGCCCTGGCATGTGACCTACCACGACCCGTGTCACACGGGACGCCATTTAAACAAGTTCCGGGTGGATAAAGACGGCAGTGAATTGTGGGAAGGAGCCTATTTGGACGTTGACGAGAGTGAGTGCCTCTACGACATTCCCCGCGAGATCCTCAAGGCGATTCCCGGTTTGCAGTTTTCGGAAATGGACCGCATCCGGGGCAACTCATACTGTTGCGGCGGCGGTGGTGGCGTGATGACCGGATTCACGGATTGGGCGGGCAAAAACGCCGGTCTCAGGATCGAGGAAGGCATGGAAACCGGCGCCGACAAAATTGTCTCAACCTGCCCGTTTTGTTATTTCAACCTCACCGAAGGGGCCAGGCGTATCGGTAGCCAGGTAACGCTTCATGACCTGACCGAACTGATCGACAAGGCTATTTAAAAGCAAAAATCATTACCCGCTCGCGGCACGTTTTTTAGTGGGGATATACGTGCAGATTAAGTCGCGTAACTGGGTCCGGGGTTTGCACCACCGGCCGGTGGTGTAAACCCGTTTAACAAGACGTCAAACAGAGGAGAGGAGACAAAGATGAAGAAGGTTATGCTGGTTTTACTGAGTGTAGTGCTTGCCGTTACCTTGTTCGTACCTTTTCAAGCCGCCGCCAAAGAACCGGTGAAAATTGGTGTGCTCGTGCCCTTGACCGGGATCGTGGCCCAAGGTGGGCTCGAGATGAAGTACGGGATCGAGATGGCGGCAGCGGAAAAGGGAACGGTTTTGGGAAGACCGATTGAGCTGTTGGTGGAAGACACCCAGGTAAAGCCGCCGATTGCCGTGACGAAAGCCGAAAAACTGGTTTACAAGGACGGCTGCAAGGCGCTGATAGGTGTTTTCTCCAGTGGTGTCGGGCTCGCGTTGGCGAAAAATATAGACAAGCTCAATGTTCCGTTTGTCAGCACCCATGTCATGACGACCGAGTTCTACGGTCTGAATCCGCTCGTCTTCAGGAGTGGTCAGTTGGCGAACGACCAGACCGCCCTGGGCAATGTCAAAGGGATCATGGCCCGGCCCGACCTGAAGAACAGAACCTACTACGTCATCGTGCATGATTACGCCTGGGGACACGATGCCGGAAGCCGCTTCATCGAACTGGCCAAGCAGAACGGGATCAAAATATACAACGAGGATTTCGACAAAGCCCCCATTGCGACCAAAGACTGGTCTTCTTATATCAGCAAGATCAAGGCATCCGGCGCCGATGGGATCTACATTGCATTTATCACCAACGTCATTCCCGTCTTTGCCAAACAGGCCTCCGATTTTGGCCTCCAGCAACAGGCCAAAATCGTTTCTGCAGCAGCACCGGGGCCGCTGGAGCTGGAAGCCGGCGGTGAAGCCTGTTATGGCATTTTCGGTGCCTCGGACTGGTCCTGGGATGTCAGCAACCCGATTTCCGACAAATGGGAAAAAGACTTCTGGGAGAAATACAAAACCATTCCTTCTGATGCGGCGGTTCACAGCTATGTCGGCGCCATGAACCTTTTCAATGCCATTGATAAGGCCGGCAGCACCGACCCCAAGGCAATCGCCGACGCCCTCAGGGGAATCAGCTTTGACGGCCCCTACGGAACGGTCCGCATCTCCGCCAAAGACAACTGCATGCGCAATGATGCCGTGCTGACGGAAACCATGGCCGCACCACAGAATCCTTTCGGCGCAAAGGTTTACATGAAAGTCTTGGAAACCTTCAAGGCGTCTGAACTGGGACCGCCGGAGTGATGAATCATCCCTGACGGTCATCGGCTGATATTCGGTGGGGTTCTTTGCTGACGGATAGAGCCCCACCGCCGCCGATCGTGAGGATAAGCGCAAACTTATCTGTCAAAACCGTGCAATGATACGCGGGTTGCGAGTCGGTTGACGGCTCATTCGCAAACCGATTGATTGTTACGGCCAACATCCCTAAGAGGTAGAAGAAAGCGACATGGGCGGAACGCTGAGTACGGCTGTGGACATCGTTTTGAACAGCCTGGTTTTGGGTAGTGTCTTTTTGATCGTGGCCGTCGGTCTGAATATCATATACGGACTGAGCCGGGTGATGAATCTGGCCCACGGTTCGCTGTATGCCATCGGCGCCTATACCGGGTACACTCTGGTCGCATCAGGGCTGAACTACTTTGCGGCCGTGCTCATTGCTCCGATTATCGTCGGGTTGCTGGGGCTCATCTTGGAACGGTCGGTCATCGCGCCCATGCGATCACGCTCCATGGTTTATACTCTGATTCTCACTTACGGTTTGATGTTTCTTCTGGACGGTCTGATCAAGCAAATCTGGGGCAACGAACCCCGGTTTTTAGATCTGCCGCAGTTCATGCGTGCAACCGTTCCCATCCTGGGCTCACATTACCCCGTGTTTCGACTGGTTACTCTGCTCATCACGGCGGCCGTCATGGCCGCTTTGATGCTCTTTTTAGGCAAGACCAAGATCGGCATGGCGTTGAGAGCTTCCAGCACGATTCCGGAAATGGTTTCCTGCCTGGGAATCAACATGAACAATGTTCACATCGGGGCGTTTGTACTGGGGTGCATGTTGGCCGGAGTGGCCGGAATAATCGCTGGTCCCCTTACCACCATCGATCCCATCATGGGACATGAAATGTTGATCAGCTCATTTGTCGTCATTGTCATCGGTGGTCTGGGAAGCTTGAGAGGGGCGGTGATTGCAGCGCTTTTAATCGGTGCCGTGCAAACCCTGGCTGAGTTTTTCATCACCGATCTGGCCATGGTGATCATTTACATACTGATGGCCGTTATTCTGGCTTTAATGCCGCGTGGAATTCTGGGAGAGGGAAAGTTTGAATAATGATCGATCCGACATCGATACCGGGTGAAGAAAAGGCGGCTTCACTCGCGAAAATCATTGTGCCGGCCGCAATTTTCATCGCCATAGCGATTCTTCCTTTCGTGTTGAAGAATCGGTTTTACCTCAGCCTGATCAACGAAATGATGATCTTCGGTTTGTTGGCCATGAGTCTGGATGTCTTGCTGGGCTACACCGGTCTATTATCCTTCATGCACAACGCCTACCTGGGCATCGGTGCTTACATCGTGGGTCTTTTTTTGATCCACGTTTCCCCCACGTCGTTATGGCTGGCCTGTTTTGTGGGGGTGATCGCCACCTCGCTGATCGCCCTGCCGGTCGGTTGGGTGCAGGTTCGTACCGGCGGTCTGGCTTTTGCCCTGCTGACGCTGGCATTTGGGATGATGTTTTTTACAATCGTATGGAAATGGTACAGCCTGACCGGTGGGGACGACGGTTTGATGGGAGTGCCCAGTCCGGAAGTCCATCTGTTCGGATGGCACTTGGGTAATACCGGAGATCCGGCGGTCATGTACCTGCTGACGCTTTTCGTGGTCAGCAGTTGTTATGTACTGACCCGCAGAATTATCAATTCTCCGTTCGGAGCCGTTCTGGGAGCTATCAGGGAAAACGAAGAGCGGGCTTCGTTTGTGGGAATCAACGTGAGAAGATACAAACTCTACGGCTGGATGCTCGCCTGCATACTGGCCGGCATTTCCGGCGCGCTTTTCATTCTCTATAAAGGCTATATCGGGCCAACAACCATGAGCGCCTTTGCCGGGGCCGGCATTTTGATGATGGTGCTTCTCGGCGGGATGGGAACGCTTTGGGGGCCCCTGGTCGGTTCCGCTATTTTCATCTATATTCAGGATTACATCAGCACCATGACCGAACACTGGGAAATATATCTCGGGTTGGTGGTTATTTTTCTGGTTCTTTTCATGCCGAAGGGATTCGTGGGTCTGGGCAATTACCTGAAACGGTTGCGAAAGGGTTAAATCAGAACCATGGAAGCATTTCTGTGTACGGAAGATTTGTGTCGGCATTTCGGGGGCGTGATGGCCACGAATTGTGTGTGCATCAATATCGAAGAGAATGGCTTGAGATCCGTCATTGGCCCCAACGGCGCCGGGAAAACCACCTTCATCAACATCGTCACCGGCAGAATACCGGCCAGTTCGGGCAAGGTCTTTTTTCAGGGCAAGGATATCACCAACAAGCCGACCCACGAACTGGTCAAAATGGGCATCTGCAGAACTTTCCAGATTACGAGCATATTTCAGAAACTCAGCGTATTTGAAAATGTTAGGATTGCCAAACAGGCCCGTCTAGGTGGAACTCTGAGGATTTTTTCAACCAAAAAAAGTTTGCGAAAGGTGACCGAAGAAACTTGGGTTATCCTGGAACGACTCGGGTTGCAGGACCTGGCCCATCAACCGGCAAAGAATCTGGCTTATGGAGATCAGCGCGTTCTGGAAGTGGCAATTGCCCTGGCCGGCGATCCGAACATTCTTTTCCTGGACGAACCGACGGCCGGAATGTCGCCTGCTGAAACAAGGCATATTTCCAAGTTGATAAAAGGACTGTCCGAAGAAATATCCATCGTGCTGGTGGAGCACGACATGGATATGGTCATGAGTGTTTCCGATAAAATTAGCGTGTTGCAGTACGGCAGTATTATTGCAGAGGGCAAGCCGGAAGAAATCAAATGTAACCCGCAGGTCAGAGAGGCTTACCTTGGAAAAGAACAATAAGGTCATGGATGTCGAGGATATTCACACCTATTACGGCGAGAGTTACGTCATACAGGGATTGTCCCTGTATGTTCAGGAGTGCGAAGCGGTGTCGATCCTTGGCCGTAACGGAGTTGGCAAAACTACGACGTTGCGATCCATTATGGGTTTGACACCGCCCAGGTCCGGTAGGATCAGAATCAGCGGTGAAGACACAACCCACTGGCCGGCGCACAGAAAAGCCAAACTCGGCGTGGCCTACGTTCCGGCTGAAAGGCATATTTTTCCAGGGTTGACCGTCGAAGAAAACCTCAAGTTGGCTGCCTGTCCCGGAAACGGCAGCAACGCGTGGTCTATCGAGAGGGTCTATGACCAGTTCCCCGTGCTGTCGAAGCGGATCAAGCAGGACGGGGCAACCCTTAGCGGCGGTGAACAGCAGATACTTGCCATTGGCCGGGCTCTGGTCAGCAACCCGAAAATCATTATTCTGGACGAACCATCACAGGGGCTGGCACCCTTGATAGTGGAATTGGTCACTGAAATTGTGGTCAATTTTTGCGTCAAATCCGGAATAACTCTCCTGGTAGTTGAACAGAACCATCGCATGGCTTTAAAAGTGGCCAATCGCCATTACCTGATGGGCACCAAGGGTAGGATTGCCAGAATCGCAACCACACAAGAACTGGTTGACGATCCTCAGATCATTCAAAATCATCTGGCCGTTTAAAGGTCCATATCCAAAATCGGATGTCGGCGAGTGTTCATAGACCAGTCGTTAACGGGTAAACCGGCCAGCCCGGCTGCAAATGGCTTCAACGGGGAAAATTTGGCGCTTTTACTCTCGCCAAGAAACCCTTGATGCCGCCATTTCGGCTAACTTTTCAAGCAGCGTGTCCAGTCGCCATAGAACGCGCGATCCGTAACAGAGGGAGGATTAAATGACACTCAAAGAAAGATTTATGAACCGTCTGGAAGGCAAAGATGTGGACATGACGCCCGTCGGATGCACGACCACCTACGGTGTGGTCGATATTATGAAAAAGGTGGGGGCTGAAAGACCCCTTGCCGATACCGATCCCAAAGCGATGGCGACCCTGGCCCTTGGGTATGTCGAGGCCGGTTTCGAATGGTGCAAGGCAATGGGGTGGGACATCACCGCCGTGAGCGAAGTCATGGGATGCACCCTGGGTGAACCCAAGATCGATCTGCAGAAATATATCAAGGAACAACCTTTCGCCGAGAGTCTGGACGGATTGGCCTATCCGGACAACTTGTTCGAAAAAGGACGATTTCCGGCATATAAAGAGCAGTTCAAGATTCTGAAGAACAAGCTCGGAGGCGAGGTCGCCATTTTCGGGGAAACCGAAGGGGCCTGGACGGCTGCCTGCAACCTCGTGGGGACGGAAAAATTTATGAAGTGGACATTCAAGGAACCGGCCAAGGTCCAACAGGTGCTGGATGTCACAACGGCGGTTGTGATCGACGTGATCAACTGGGCCTTCGATCAGGGAGCGGACTACTATGTGCTGGCCGAACCTTCATCCGGTCCGGCGCTTATGAGCCCCAAGACCTGGGAAAAGTTCGTCCTGCCGATGGTGAAATCTGTGTGCGAAAAGGCCAAGGGGCCGATTGTCCTTCACATCTGCGCCAACACGGACAAGATCATTTCCTTCATGTGCGATACCGGTGTGGCCGGTATCAGCATCGAGGAAAAAGCCGATCTGAAAACGGCTGTGGAAATAGCGCACACAAAAGGCGTGCGCGTGTTTGGCAACGTTGCCACGGCAACCACATTGTTCATGGGGACTCCGGAGGCCTCATATGCTGAGGCTATAGCCTGCCTCGAAAACGGGACCGACTTCTTGACACCCGGTTGCGGCATTGCACCGCTGTCCCCCCTTGCCAACGTGCAGCAGTTGCGGAAAGCGCGTGACGATTTCTTCAAGGTCGGATAACTGCCTGCAGTGCGTTCCTGTGAAGGAGAAGACTCCAATAGGGATCTTGTGCTCCGGTGAAAGCAAACAATTTGGTTAAATACCCGGAAACATGAGCACGCACTTAACATTTCACATTGGTTTCCTTCATTTTAGTTTCTTGGGAATTACGGAAGACAAAAGCGGTGAATATATTATAAACATTAGATGTTTTTATGTTTATAATATATGTTGACATCCATTGGCTTTTTTGCAAGGTTGCGGCCTATATACGTCAGATAAATATGGTCTTTGGCAAATTAATAAATACGGCGCCCAAGCGTCAAGGTTGAACAGACCAACAACTACAGAGTTCTCAACATCAAGACGTGATACGGTCCCCAGAACAAAGAGTCTGCCTGTTCGGTTGCCCTCTGGACTGCGACGAGAAACACGATGCCATCCAGGAAAAGCTCTCCGAACCGGTCGTGTATACCCGTTCCGATGACCCGCTGATTGCAGTTGCCGAGGCCCTTTCAAAGCAGGTGCCGCAAAGCGAATGGGAATTTGGTGGCTCTCTTGATGTGCCCGGCTGGCTTCGGCCCATTCCGGCCGGAGACGAACGATCCGGTGTCCTTGTAGAGGCCTACGTTCATTTCATCGATCAAAACGGATGCCTTGATTTTGCCGATGGTATTGCCGAGGTTGTCCGGTCGCAAATTCTGCCGCGTTTTCCCTGCTTGGTTGCGGTCGATCATTCTCTAACGGGTGGCGTTTACAGGGCCTTGGCAGAATATTACGGCAAAGACAAACTGTCTCTTCTGGTCATCGACAGCCATACCGATGCGGTTCCCATGTCGAAGCTGGCCGGGGCCATTTCATACGACTTGGAGAACAACCCGGAGTCCGTGTACGACAAGGCCGACCCGTTCCTTTACAACCGCTCGGAGAGTTACAACGCGAGTTCTTTTCTCCATTACTTGATGATCGAGAATCTCGTTGCCCCCCGTGATTTGTATATCCTTGGCGTCAGCGACTATCCGGAAAAAAAGGCATTCCGCATCAAAGACCCGCGGATCACCGATTATCTTTCGGCATACGCCGATCTGAGGAAACAAGGCGCTACGATCATCACCAAGAGGGAATGCCAGCTGAAGCCGACAAAGGTGAAGACCCTTTTGAAAAAAATCCGAACGCCTTACGCCTATGTATCCATCGATATGGATATCGGGGCACGCAATGCGCTTGAAGGCGTCCGTTTTCGTAACTGGCAGGGGCTTTCTGAAACACAAATTTACCGCTTAGTGGATACGATATGTCAAGCGGGCAAGTCGGAAGTGCAGATCGTCGGTATGGACATCACTGAAATAAACCCCCGAATTGCCGGGAGGAAATGGGGCGAAGCGGTGGACCGTACGTATCAAATTGCTGCCGGTTTGGTCAAACGGATTGCCTTTGGCCAGGCGTTTGGATAACCGAAACGGTCTTATCGACGGGTGTGCGTAGGTTTTGAAAATAAGTAAAATACCAAAAAGAAAGTTCGAAACAAAAAGAAAGGAGTAAAGGCGAATGTTAGATAAGCTACAGGAGAGATACTTCGTTGAAACTGGATCAGATGCAGCGGGTAATACACCCAAAAAGCTCAATTATCATGTTGGCGGTAAATGGCTGGAGTCAAGGACCGATAAATACATGGATTGCTACAATCCTTCCACAGGGGAAGTGATTGCCAAGGCGCCCTGCTGTACGCAGGAAGAGGTTGAATCCGCTATCGCCGCGGCGAGTGGCGCTTTTCCGGAATGGGCGGACACGCCAGCCAGCAAACGGGTGCAGGTTCTCTACCGGATGAAAGCCCTTGTTGACGAACACCTGGAAGAACTCACCCATCTGTTGTGCATGGAGGAAGGGAAGAATTGGCGTGAGTCCATGGGCGACGTCCTCAAGGTGAATGAGGTCGTGGAGTTTGCCTGCGGTATGCCCCATCTGCTGAAGGGTGTGTCGGGCATGAACGTCAGTGACGGCTACGATACCGTTCTATACAACGAACCGTTAGGCGTTTTCGCTGGAATCGCTCCCTGGAATTTTCCGGCCATGATTCCTCACGGTTGGATGACACCGCTGTGCATTGCCACCGGCAACACCATCGTGTTGAAAGCCGCCAGCTTTGTTCCCCAGTCCTCCATGCGTCTGCTCGAGCTCTGGCGTGAAGCCGGCCTGCCCGACGGGGTAATCAATCTGGTCACAACCAGCCGCAATGAAGCGGAAATTCTCCTGAAGCATCCGGACATCAAGGGGGTATCCTTTGTCGGCTCAACCAAAGTGGGCAAACATATTTACGCCACCGCGGCCGCGAATGGCAAACGGGTCCAGGCGTTGACCGAGGCCAAAAACCATGCCCTCGTCCTGCGTGATAGCAAGATAGAACGCACCGCAAGAGGCATCATCAACGCGTATTGCGGGTGTGCCGGTGCCCGTTGCATGGCGTGCCCGGTGATCGTGGTGGAGAATTGTATCGCCGATGAACTGATTGCCTGTTTGAAGAAATTTGTGGCGGAAATGAAATTGGGCCCGGCCTACGACCCGGAAACCGGCATGGGGCCCATCATGAACGCCGGGCACCTTAAGTTCGTCACCGATTGGATACAGAAAGGCATCGATGAAGGTGCCGAACTCATTGTGGATGGGCGTAATCCGGTGGTTCCCGGGTATGAAAACGGATTCTACCTTGCGCCTTCGATTTTCGACCATGTTACCGAAGACATGGCGGTAGGTCGGGAGGAGATTTTTGGGCCTGTACTCTGCATCAAACGGGTGAACAACTTCGAAGATGGTCTTGCCATCATGAACGGCAGCCGGTTTGCCAACGGTTCGGTGATTTACACGCAGAACGGGTACTACGCGCGCCAATTTTCCAAACGGACCCATGCCGGTATGGTCGGCATCAACGTGGGCATCCCGGTACCGCTGGGTATCTTCGGCTTCACCGGGCATAAGGATTCTTTTTTCGGTGACCTGCATGTCATGGGTATGGACGGCGTGCGTTTTTTCACGGAGCAGAAGAATGTGACCGCCACCTGGTTTTCCGAAGACATGCAGGATTGCGGCAAGGTGGACACATGGGACGGAACGATTTCATCCATGCCGGACGAGAAAAAATAGCCCGATCGGCTGAATCGGTCGAATCCTTAGATAATTGCGAGATGAATGAATAGAAAACAGGCTTCAACCCGAAAAGTGGGTTGGAGCCTGTTTGGTATCAGGCCCCAAATTGAGAGTGGTCACCTTTGGAGAATTGGTATATAAGTTTGTAGAAGTAAAAATCTGAAATTCAAAAAAACATTTATCAAATCAATTAATCAGGCTTATTGAAACCGCGTAAAAAATCCTCAGAATGATTCCCATGAAAGAACTCATCACGGAGATTCAAAGCAGGGGCATTCGCGTACCGGAGACGATCTTGGGCAGATCCGGCGGCGCCGGCCCCGCAGAGGGACGGGCTTTTCTGATCGGCGGTGTTCCCGTTAACGTCCCCATCAGCGCCGGTTACACGTTGGATTCGCCGTTCGCTTTAGCCGATGAGGGGTGTGGCCGTTACATGCTCTTGAAAAACGGGCGACCGGTCGTTCCCATCGCCGTGGTCCCTGCCCCCCGCTTTTACAGACAAACCGATTCCAATGCGATTCCATATAAAAAAATCGCCCTTCTGCACGGCAGAGACTGTCTGGCGACAACTGTTCTGCAAAACTGCGTCAACTGGAAAAACGATGAGCGCTGTGCGTTCTGCGCCACACAAATCTCCCTTGAAAAGAACTCCACAATCGCCCGAAAAACTCCTGGGCAGCTGGCCGAACTCGCGCGTTCGGCCGCAGCAACCGACGGTGTCGGGCATGTGGTGCTGACCTCCGGTACAGGGGATCCGCCCGGGTCGGAAATTCCGTATCTGGCCGAATGCACAGCAGCCATAAAGGCTGCGGTTGCCCTGCCGGTTCATGTTCAGTTTCTGCCGCCGGATGATCTTGGCCTGATGGATCAATTAAAAGCCGTTGGCGCGGACTCAGTGGGCATTCATATCGAAACCTTCCACTTGCCGACGCTCGCGCGCGTGGCCCCGGCAAAAGCCCGCATCGGGATTGGTCGCTACAAAACGGCATGGCGGCGTGCGGTGTCCATTTTTGGCCCGAACCAGGTGAGCAGTTTTCTGATCGCCGGCCTCGGCGAGCCGCCGGATACCGTCGTTTCCGGCAGTGAAGTGCTGGCCGATCTGGGGGTCTACCCCTTTGTGGTTCCACTCAGACCTATTCCCGGATCCTGGCTGCAAAACCACCGGCCGCCGGATGCGGAACTGATGCGTCACATATATTCGGCCGTAGCGAATGTGCTGCGCCGAAAAGGCCTTTCATCTGAACTCAACCTTGCCGGGTGTGTGAGATGTGGGGCGTGCTCGGCCTTGCGGCATTATGAAAGGCCTTGCGATCCAATTGTTTATCACAGTGCCCGAACCGAAGGCGAAAAATCCCAAGCATTATCTATCCGTCATGCGGTTTTCGTAGAAGAGCAGGGACTTTTCGACGGATCGGACCAGGATGAACACGATCGTTCAGCCATTCTCCTGGTGGCCAGAAAAAATGATCGGATAATAGGCACTGTTCGGATTTTTTCCGACAGCTCGCAGGGCAGTGGGCATTGGGTCGGCGGTCGCTTGGCGGTTCACAGGGATTTCCGCGTCTTCCGCGTTGGCGCAGGCTTGGTGAGAGAAGCCATGCGGCAGGTTAAAAAAAGAGGATGCACTGTATTTTCCGCACACATTCAGGAAAAAAACGTGCGATTTTTCCAGAAGCTCGGCTGGGCGGCTGTCGGGCCGATGGAAGTTTACTGCGGACATCTTCATCAACTGATGTTGGCCGACCTGAGCCGTGTTCCCGCTGATTTCGATGAAGATTGCTTGAATGAAGAACCTCACTTAGCGAATCTCAGTTCTTTGAATCGTGAAGGTTCCCATGGTGCATCTGCATGCAAGGTCCTTTGAAAGACATCGTCGCGAGGATCCGAAACTATCCCGGAATCCTGCGCAAACAGCCGATACAGCAAGTCGTTGACCTGCTGAGCCAAACGCTTCGCTTCGGCAATCAGCTGCCCAGTTACGGCGACGATGCCGCCGTCATCCCCTGGGGTGACGAATATCTTCTGGTGGCGGCCGACGGCATGATGACGGGTCTTTTGGTCAATGAGCCTTATGCGGCGGGTAAAGCCTCGGTAATGGTCACCGTCAATGATATCTATTCTATGGGCGGCAGGCCCATCGGAATGGTCAACGTGCTGGCCAGCGGTGACGACACGCAACGTCGGCGAATCGTCGAGGGCATCGAAAAAGGGTGCCGCAAGCTGAAAGTCCCCATGCTGGGTGGACACTTGCATCCGGATTCGCCTGTCGAATGCCCGGCTTTAAGCGTCACCATCATAGGGCACGCCAAAAAACTGCTCAGGAGTCACTTGGCCGCAGCCGGCGATCGTCTGATACTGGCCGTTGATCTCGATGGCCGGGCTGGCTGCCGATCTGTTGTCAGCTGGGACGCCAATTCAGGTAAAAGCCCCGAAGCCCTTCGCCACCGATTGGAGGCGCTGCCCCTTGTCGCCGAGTCCGAAGCTGCATTTGCGGCCAAGGATGTCAGCAATGCCGGGATACTGGGAACAGCTGCCATCATGCTCGAAAACTCGGGTAAAGGGGCAGACATCGATCTTGATGCAATACCACGCCCCGATTCTCTCACTCTCGAACAATGGCTCCTTTGTTTTCAAAGCTTCGGATTTATCCTGTCAGTTCCTCCGGAAAACATCGACCGGGTATTTTCGATTTTCTCCGAACGCGGTATCACGGTAGCTGCAATCGGCGGTGTACGGGAAGGGAACGTGGTTGACATCCACAAAAACGGCATTTCGGCGACGCTGTTCGATTTCAGCCAGGACGTCATTACCGGTATCAGCTGCTCCCGGGAGAAGCCTTATTCCAAATCCTTCCGATCGTAGATGTGGACCTGCACTAAAATTTGGATATTGTAATTTGGAATTTATTTGTATTTTGGTATTTGGCATTATTTATCGACGTCAAGCGCATTGTGGTCATGGTTGTGGCCACTCCGCATGTCAAACATCGATATCGATCTCGCAATGTAATCGCAAAGGAGGAGACAATGAGCGAGTCCAAGGCGCCTATCACCAAGGAACATACCCACCCCGTTCTGTCCTCCCTGCCGCCGCAGAAAACGAAAAAAGGGAAGAATGTTTCTGCCGAAGACGCCATTCGTGTTATTCGGGACGGAGATACTGTGGCAACTGGCGGTTTTGTAGGGACCGGATTTCCGGAGGAAATCGCCGTTGTTCTCGAACAGAACTTTCTGGAGTTCAATCGGCCCAAAAACCTGACCCTGGTGTATGCCGCCGGTCAGGGTGACGGGGCCGAGAGGGGATTGAACCATTTCGGGCACGAGGGGCTCGTGCGGAAAGTGGTCGGCGGCCATTGGGGATTAGTGCCCAAATTGCAGAAATTGGCTATCGAGAACAAAATCGAGGCCTACAACCTTCCCCAAGGCGTCATCTCCCATATGTACCGTGATATTGCGGCTCAAAAACCTCGAACCATCACATCCGTTGGGATGGGAACTTTTGTCGATCCCCGCAACGGCGGCGGTAAGATCAATCCTCTGACGACCGAAGATATCGTCGAACTGATCGTGTTCGACGGTAAAGAGTACCTGGCCTACAAAACATTTCCGATCAACGTGGCCATCCTCCGGGGCACCACGGCCGACACCGACGGCAATATTACAATGGAGAAGGAGGCGCTGACACTGGAAGTTTTGTCTATTGCCACAGCGGCCAGGAATTCGGGTGGTTTTGTCATCGTTCAGGTCGAACGCATCGCCGAGCGCGGCACGCTGAACGCCAGGCAGGTCAAGATTCCCGGAATCATGGTGGACTGTGTGGTGGTGTCCCGTCCGGAGAACCACTGGCAGACGTTTGCCGAGGTGTACAACCCGTCTTTCAGTTGCGAAGTGAAGGTCCCGATGCAGTCGATTCCACACATGGAGATGAGTGATCGTAAGATCATCGCCCGGCGGGCGGCGTTCGAGTTGAAAGCCAACAGCGTGGTCAATTTGGGCATCGGCATGCCGGAAGGAATTGCCAACGTTGCCATGGAAGAAAAGGTCCTTGATTTTATCACTCTAACAGCCGAACCGGGCGTCATCGGCGGCATTCCGGCCGGGGGCCTCAATTTCGGTGCGGCGACCAACACCGAAGCCCTGATCGATCAACCCTACCAGTTCGATTTTTACGACGGTGGTGGACTCGATATGGCCTTTCTGGGCCTGGCACAGGCGGATACGGCGGGCAATCTGAATGTCAGCAAATTCGGTCCGAAATTGGCCGGTGCGGGCGGCTTCATCAACATCAGCCAGAACGCAAAAAAGGTGATTTTCGTCGGTACGTTCACGGTGGGAGGTTTGAAGGTGACCCTCGAAGAGGGGCGGATGCAAATCCTGCAGGAAGGCAAGGTCAAGAAATTTATCGACCGGGTCGAGCACGTGACCTTCAGCGGAGCCTACGCCCGGCAAAAGGGCCAGCCCGTGCTCTACGTGACGGAGCGCTGTGTCTTTGCATTAACGCAAACCGGCATGAAACTGGTCGAGATTGCACCGGGTGTGGATCTGGAAAAGGATATTCTGAGCTTGATGGATTTTCAGCCGATTATCGACGGCACGCCCCGTCTGATGGACGCGCGCATATTCCGGGCGGAGCCGATGGGCTTGAAAGACGAGCTGCTCACGTTGCGGCTGGAAGACCGGTTGACGTATGATCCGCGCGAAAACCTCTTTTTCGTGAACTTCGAGGGATTTGCGGTGAATAGCCATGCGCTGGTCGAACAGATTCGCGCGGCGGTGGAACGGGTCCTCAAGCCAATCGGTCGCAAGGTTTATACCATCGTCAACTATGACAATTTCAGTATTCTACCCGAGCTGGTGGACGAATACACCGATATGGTCAAATACCTGGTCGACCATTATTACACCGGCGTCACCCGTTACACCACCAGCACTTTTTTGCGGATGAAACTCGGGGATGCGCTGCAGAGGAGGGATGTGGCCCCCCACATATATGAGAGCAGCGAGGAGGCCCGTCAGGCGTTGAAGACAGATTGATGGCGTCGCAAAAAGCCCAATCTATGCATTGCGCTGCATCTCGAAATTGCTGCGGCGTACTTCAGTACGCCTCACACTTCGAGATTTGTGCGCCTTGACCTTGAACTTTTTACTTTGCCATCACAACTTCGGATGATTTGCCAAGGTTTCAACTTACCACTAACGACCAACTTCTTGTAAAGCAAGGTGCGGTGAATGCCGAGCATATCGGCTGTCCGGGTCTTTTTGTAGTCGGCCTCCTCGAGTGCCCGCAGGATGGCGGTCTTTTCGACACGTGCTTGGGCCTCCTTGATCCACGCGTGTTCCGATATCTTCGAACGCTTCGTCCCCCGGGAATTATAGAAGGGTAAGTGGTCCGGTTCTATGGTGTCGTCGTCCAGGGTAGAAAGGGCTCGTTCCAGCACGTTCGATATTTCGCGAACATTCCCTGGCCAGTCATGAGTCTTCAAGAGGGTCTCGGTTTCTTTGGCCAGGTTTATGTCCGGCAGGGTGGCCTCTTCCGACAGATTTCGCAGCAGGTGGCGGGCAATGGGAATGAACTCGCGTTTGCGCTCCCGCAGAGGTGGTATATGGATCGATATGACATTGAGGTGATAAAACAGGTCCTTGCGAAACCGACCGCCGGCGATCATTTTATCCAGATCCTGATTGGTTGCGGCAATCAATCGAAAATCCGAACGAATCACCGTGTTCCCACCGATCCGCTCAAACTCCTTGTCTTCCAAAACACGCAGTGGTTTGGGCTGCATCTCGAGCGGCATGTCGCCGATCTCATCCAAAAAAACGGTACCACTGTGGGCGAGTTCGAATTTTCCCGGTTTGCCGACATCCTTCACATCCTTGAACAAGACCTGTTCGAAAACAGCGATAACTTTTCCATTTTTTCGTTTGATGTTTAAACCCCGGCTCGCAACACATTATTTATATATAGCTGTAATAATAATAAAAAAATAAAACTTGAATGGGCGATTTTAATCCTTTACAATCAATGGCCGCTTCCGCTAATAAAGGTATATCCAATTCCACCGCGAGTCTTGGCCCTCAAATTATGTATCAACTCGACAACATGTAGACGAATAGATACACATATCCACATATGCCGGTTAAACTTTGATGTAGAGACAATAGATGAGCACGGGTCGTTTTTTCTTAAATAGTGTCTCGTCAGAAATGGTAGATTTTAGCTCTGGACAAGACCACAGCGATTTTGCTATCGCAGACTAAGCGGTCACGTCTAGACGTGACCGAAGATTGCAAAGAGCGAGAACGCCGGCCCGGGCCGTAAGATGCCGTTTCTGGATGGACATCGAATAGAACACACAATAACCAGTCCGTCTGATGTGGCGCAGACCTCCCGTCTTGAGGAGTTATTTGGTCTGCAATTTGCACTTCGTTCGAGAAAAAAATCGTATCGCCCGGTTTGTCAGACACAACGACCGGTGGAGGTAGAGATGGAAATCAAAGAGCCGGCTATCAAGAAAGACAAGGTGTTGATTTTGGAGGACGACAATTTTAATGCCGATCATGTCTGCATTGTGACAGGAGCTGGCACGGGAATAGGTCGGGCGACAGCGGTGGCGGCTGCCGCCAACAAATTGATGACAGTCGGTGTAGATATAAATGAGGAGGAAGGAAAGAAAACCCAGAAAATGGCTCGAGATATGGGCGGCCAGATGATCTTCATCAAAGCTGATTTGGCCAAAGATGGCGACATTGAATACGCCGTCTCCGAGGCCGCTAAACTGGGGACAATCAAGTATCTGGCCAACATTGCGGGCATCCAGCACATCGATTCAGTCGAGAACTTTCCCATGGAAAAATATGATCTCATGCAGCGGATTATGCTCCGGGCTCCGTTTTACCTGGCCAAGCTGACCATCCCTTACATGAAGAAAAGTTCGGACGGCAGCGGTGCAATCGGCAATATAGGCTCCGTTCATGCTCACCTTTGTACACTCAACAAGCCGGTATACAACATCACCAAATTCGGTTTGCGGGCTTTGAGTCAATCGATTTCAGCCGAGGGGGAGGGTAAAGTACGGTCCTTTACAGTCAGCACCGGTTTCGTGAAAACGCCGTTAGCGCTCAACCAGATTCCTGCCCAAGCCAAACAACGAGGTATTTCGCCGGAAGAAGTCGTCACGGAAGTCATGCTGGGTAGATCCCGCGTAAAGGAGATGATGTCCCCCATCGAAGTCGGCAACCTTTTTGTTTTCGGGTTTTCACGGTTTGCGCGCTACCTTGTCGGCGGCGATCTTCTCTTTGATGGTGGAATGGTGCTGACATATTAACGTTGCGTTAATATTTGACAGGAAGGGGGTGGATAACACCGGCACAAATCCAGCAACATGTTTTCAACCGCTGCCATGTTGATCGGGGCGATCCCGGCACAACACCCGGCAACTCGGAAATCCCCAAGGAGGTGTTAAAGATGAAAAGATTTTTCGCAATTTCGATATGTGTGCTGCTTGCCGTCTGCCTGAGCACCAGTTTTTCCTTCGCAGCCGAAAAACGGGAAAAATTCGGGGTCGACAAACGGTCGGATATGGCCAAACGCGTTAAGTTCAAACCGTCCACAGAGAAAATCCGCTGGAAGATGGTCATGCCCTGGTCCAAGGGCCTGCTCTTCTACGACATCGCATCCCACTTTTGTGACAGCGTGCGCCTGGCCTCGGCCGGCCGGTTAAACATAAAGCCCTTTTCAGCCGGCGAACTGGTCCCGGCCATGGAAACATTCGACGCCGTCAGCAAGGGCACGGCCGAGGCCGGCCACGACTGGCCCGGCTACTGGAAGGGCAAAAACGAAGCCTTCGTCGCCTTTGCTTCGGTTCCCTTTGGGCTTGACGGTGAAGGCTATAACATCTGGCTCTATGAAAAAGGCGGCGCCGAAATGATGGCCGAGCTTTACGGGCAGTTTAACCTGGTGGCGCTGCCCGGTGGCCAGTGCGGCCAGGAGATGGGGCTTTTCTCCAATAAAAAAGCCGTCAGCATGGCTGATTTTAAAGGGATGCGCGTCCGGACCCCGGGCTGGTACATGGACAT
>Ga0272441_10001037_pt1 | contig 59945 bp, 71 predicted proteins | sample SSMProp6N_FD_193582 | JGI IMG/M metagenome (GOLD analysis project Ga0272441, IMG submission 193582) | Marine sediment archaeal communities from Little Sippewissett salt marsh, Falmouth, MA, United States - SSM-Prop-6N | ecosystem: Environmental > Aquatic > Marine > Wetlands > Sediment ...
AAGTCGCCGCGAGCATACTCAAAGGCAGGAAGATCGCGAAAGGGATGAAGCTTATCATAACACCGGCTTCAAGAAAGATCTTCCTTGATGCCATGAAAAAGGGTTATCTGGATATTTTCGTGGAGGCTGGCGCTGCGGTTAACAACCCCGGATGCGGGCCGTGCGTGGGGACGCACCAGGGGGTCCTCGCGGACGGGGAGACCGCGTTCTCAACCGCGAACAGGAACTTTAAGGGCCGCATGGGCAATCCGAACGCGGAGATATACCTGGGCAGCCCCGCCGCAGCCGCGGCTACCGCCCTGGCGGGTGAGATAGCCGATCCGAGAGAGCATAAAAGAAGACTATAAGTCAGCAACAAGGAGGCTGAAATTGGCTTACGCGCACAGGCTCAAGATAAACGACGACATCAACACGGATTATATCATATCCGGAAGATATAAGTTCAAGATACAGGACGAAAAGGAGCTGGCTAAGCACATTTTCGAGGACCTGGAGCAGGATTTTCACAAAAAGATAAAACCCGGTGATTTCCTGGTAGCGGGCGAGAACTTTGGATGCGGGTCCTCAAGAGAACAGGCCCCGGTGGCTCTAAGGGCAAGCGGGCTGCGGGCCGTCGTGGCCAAGAGCTTCGCGCGTATCTTTTACAGGAACGCTTTTAACGTCGGGCTGTGCGTGGTGGAGTGCGAGACCAATTATATAGACGACATGGATGAGCTTGAACTGGACATAGACAAGAACCTCATCAAGAACCTTTCAAAAGGCGTCAATATCGAGATAGAACCCGTGCCCAGGATAATGAAGAAGTTCCTTGAGAGCGGAGGGGTAGTTGAATATTTCAAGTCCCACGGCGGGTTTGACGATATCTTCTAAAATGGACATATATGACATGGGGCTCAGGGATTACAGGGAATCCCTGCTCCAGCAGACGGCTCTTCTGGAAAAGAGGATCAAGGGGCTGGTACCCGACACCCTTATAATGACCGAGCATCTCCCCGTGGTCACCCTCGGGCGCCTTGCCGGGGAAGGCGATATAGACAGGGCCTTTTTCGATTCCCGCGGCGTAGATATCCTGCGGACGGGAAGAGGCGGTAAGAACACTTTTCACGGGCCCGGGCAGCTGGTCCTGTATCCGCTGATCGACCTTTCCCTGAAAAAAAAGGACGTCTCGTTCTATATCGATACGCTGGAAAGGGCCGCGGCGGGGGCGCTGAACGCCCTGGGGGTCCCGGCCTCTCCCGGCGAGAGCGCCAGAGGCGTTTGGGTCGAAGGCAGGAAGATAGCGTTCATCGGCATAGCCGTGAAAAAGTGGGTGACCTATCACGGTGTCGCCGTGAACATCAACAACGATACGGAGCCTTTCACGCACATGAACCCGTGCGGGGAAAGCGGGATCCGGGTGATCTCCGCCAGGGAATGCCTGGGCAGGCGCCTGGATATGGCCGAGGCAAAGAGCGTTTTTTCGCGAAAGTTCGCTGAGGAACTGGAGGCGTCTTATGGACCTGAGAATGCCGTCCCTGTCAGGCGGTGAGGGCGAGGCCGTTATCACCGCGTGGCATGCGCGGGAAGGGGCGAGGATAACGAAAGACCAGGACCTTTTTGAGGTCGCGACCGACAAGGCTACCTTCGATGTGCCTTCGCCCTGCGACGGCAGGCTTGAGGGTATAATCAAGAAAGAGGGGTCAAGGGTCATCCGGGGGGAGGTCATAGCCCGCGTCGCCGCAGACCGCTTAACATGAAAAAGGCCCTTATCTTTTACATATCAAAACAGTCAGGCCATTTCCACGCGGCGAACGCTATTGAGAAAGGGTTATCCTCCCTAAGCCCGCGGATGCGGGTAGAGAAGATCAACGCCCTGACATACACAAATCCCGTGCTTGGAAAGATCATCAACAAGGCTTACCTGGAGATCATAAAAAAACGCCCTGAGATATGGGAGCACATATACGATAATCCGGACGTCATGTCCAGGACAAAAAAAGCGAGGGATGCTCTGCACAGGTTCAACATGTCGAAGATAAAAAGGCTGCTCGAGAAGCGCTCTCCTGACGTTATCATATGCACTCAGGCCTTTCCGTGCGGTATGGTGGCCGATTACAAGAGGACCACGGGATACAGCGTGCCTCTTATGGGTGTTTTGACGGACCATGCCCCTCATTCTTACTGGCTTTTCAAGGAAGTGGATTATTACGTGGCGCCTTCGGATGAAACAGCAGCCGCGCTGGAAAAGAAAGGCATACCGCGAGAAAAGATAAAGACATGCGGTATACCCGTGGACCCCAAATTCAAAAAGGGTCATGATGTCCCGCGTTTGAGGAAGGAGCTGGGGCTCACGAAAGGCGATCCGGTGATATTGATAATGGGGGGCAGCCAGGGGCTGGGAGCCGTGGAGGAGGCGGTCAGGTCGATCATGGAGGACCAGCGGCACTCCTACCAGATACTGGTCGTCACCGGATCGAACAATAAACTCTACAAGAGGCTTGGAAGGTTAAGAAAGGCTTTGAGTAACAGCGCCCTGCATGTTGTTTCTTTCGTCGACAACATTGACGAGCTAATGGAAGCTTCGGATATGATCGTCACCAAAGCCGGCGGCATGACGACCGCCGAGGCCATGGTCAAGGACCTGCCGCTGGTGATAATTGACCCGATACCCGGCCACGAGCGCATGAACACGGATTTTCTCGTAGGCAAAGGAGCGGCTGTCGAGGTAAGCGAGTACAGGCAGCTGCCGCTGAAGATCAACGAGATCTTCGATTCGCGTGGTACGCTGGAAAAGATGAAGGATAATATCAGGAAACTTGCGAAGCCCGACAGCGCCGTTGAGATAGCGGAGCTGGCATTAGGTGTATAAAGATGCTTTACGCGCTTTACGTTACCGGTTTTTCCCTGGCTAAGGTCCTGCCTTTGCGCGCGGCTTATTTTATAGCGGAGGCAGTGGCGAGAAGTTATTTCCTGTTCGCGAAAAAGGACCGGGAGGCGGTCAAGGCCAATCTCAGGGTGATCCTGGGGGAGAACGCCTCAGACGCCGTCCTTGAGAGGCATGTCCTGGACATATTCAGGAATTTCGCCAAGTACCTTGCCGATTTTTTCAAGTTCCCCAGGTTCACCCGCGATTTCATCAAAAGGAACATAGACATCGTCGGGCTTGAGAACCTGGACCGGTGCCTGGAGAAGGGAAAGGGCGTCGTGTTGACCGCGCTGCATCTCGGCAACTGGGAGCTTGGGGGCGCTATTATGAGGCCGATCAATTATCCCATAACGGCCATAGCTCTTGAGCATCCTGACCGCAGGATAAACGATTTTTTCAGGAGGCAGAGGCTTAAGAACCGCATGAAGTCGATACCTATAAGGCAGAGGTCGGTGGATGACCTCAGGTCCATACCGATGAGCGTCCAGATAAAAGAATGCTTCAAGGTCCTGCGCAATAACGGGCTGCTCGTGATAGTCGGTGATAAGGATTACACGTCTACGGGTATAGATGTGGATTTTTTCGGCAGGAAAGCGATCATGCCCAAGGGGCCCGCGGCGTTCTCGCTGAAGACCGGCGCCCCTATAGTGGTAAGCGTGCTCACGCGGGAAAAAGGCGACAGGTTCAAGCTTTGCTTCGAGCCTCCTGTGGAGTTCAAGCCCACCGGGAATTACCCAAGGGACCTCCGCTCCCTGATGGGCAAGTACATAGCTCTTTTTGAGAAGTATATCAGTAAGTACCCCGACCAGTGGTACGCGTTCAGAAAGATATGGAAGCAGGAAGAAAGAACACAATAGCGGTTATCCCGTCCTATAACGAGGAAAAGACCATAGGCGGGATAGTCCGCGGGATCGTCAAGATGGGGCTTTCAGCGCTTGTTATAGACGATGGCTCGACGGACGATACCGCCCGCGTAGCTCTTGAGTCCGGAGCGACAGTAAAGCGCCACAGGACAAACCACGGCAAGGGCAAATCGGTAAGGCAAGGCGTCACTTACATAATGAACAGGACCGGTTACGAGTGGATAATAATCATGGACGGGGACGGCCAGCATCATACCCGGGACATACCCGCGCTGATGGACGCCACTCTCGGTGGCGATGTGGACATAGTCATCGGTAACCGCATGGGATCCACGGAAGAGATGCCGCCGGTCCGCTTCTGGACCAACAGGTTCATGTCGTGGGTGCTCTCCGGCCTTTGCGGTCAGACGATACCGGATACGCAGTGCGGTTACAGGCTCCTCAGGGCAGGGGCCCTCAAAAAGCTGAAGCTTATCTCCCGCAATTACGACATAGAGTCCGAGATGCTTCTCCAGGCTTCCGAAAAGGGCATGAAGATCAGGTCCGTCCCCATAAGGACCATTTACGGGGAAGAGGTCTCCACGATCAAGCCGGTGCGGGACACGTTGAGGTTCGCGAGGCTCATTTTCAGGCATTACCTGGCTTCAAATGGATTACGAAAGACAAAGAAAGAAGATGGTAGAGGAGCAGCTCGTTCCAAGGGGAATAACGGACCCGAAGGTGCTTGACGCCTTTATGGCGGTAAAAAGAGAGGATTTCGTGCCCGCTCCTTACACCGTTTCCGCTTACGCGGACAGGCCCCTCCCAATAGGCCGGGGACAGACCATATCGCAGCCGTACATGGTCGCTGTCATGACGCAGTGCCTGGGCCTTGAAGGCGGGGAGAAGGTGCTTGAGGTAGGCACCGGCAGCGGTTACCAGGCGGCCATACTGGCGGAGATCTGCGGCAAGGTTTATACCGTTGAAAGGGAAGAGGCCCTTCTTGAAAGGTCCAGGGCCATACTTGCCGAGGAAGGATATACAAATATTGAGTTTTCCTGCGGTGACGGCACCAAAGGCTGGGAAGATGAGGCGCCCTTTGACGGGATAATGGTCACGGCCGGTGCTCCCCATGTCCCCGGGGCGCTTAAGAGCCAGCTCGCCGAAGGCGGACGGCTGGTCATACCGGTCGGGAGCAGGTGGGGCCAGATGCTCGAGGTTATACAGAGGAAGGGCGGGGAGTATATAAAGGAGGATGTCCTCGGATGCGTTTTCGTGCCTCTTGTAGGGGAGGACGGATGGGGGGATGACGGATAATTTCATTCCCGTGAAAACGGGAATCTATCGAGGTCCCCGCTTTCGCGGGGATGACAGGACGGGTAGACAAATATGGTTGAGCAGATAACTAATACGCTTGTGGCGTTCAACAAAGAAGCGGCCGTAGTGGTGCTGGCGGCTCTGCCCATCTCGGAGCTCAGAGGCGCGATACCTCTTGCGCTTTCCATGGGTTTCTCACCGGCTAAGGCCTATATTCTGTCCTTCGCCGGCAATCTCATCCCCGTCGTGCCGCTTCTTTTTCTCCTGCAGCCGGTCGCGTCCCGCCTCAGGCACATCTGGGTGTTCGAGAGGTTCTTTAACTGGCTTTTTGAGAGGACAAGGCGCAAGGGCGCCCTTATAGAGAAGTTCGAGGCGCTGGGGCTTATACTTTTCGTAGCTATCCCTCTGCCCGTGACGGGGGCTTGGACCGGTTGCGTGGCCGCGACGCTTTTCAAGATAAGGTTCCGTTACGCTTTTCTGGCGGTCCTGGCCGGCGTAGCGATTGCGGGGGGGGTTGTTTTGGGGCTCAGCCTCGCCGGTATCGAGCTCTGGAACATGGCCAACCACTCCGGCGGCTGATTTTTTCTTGTCACGAAGGTCTCAGTGTTATATAATCACACAAAAAGGGAGTTCAGATGATAGCTTATATCCTCATATTACTTGGATTGCTGATAAGGCTCGTGCCGCACGCGCCCAACATGGCGCCGGTGGCCGCGATAGCCATATTCGCGGGAGCTTACCTGGACAGGCGCGTGGTCCCCTGGGTGCCGCTTGCGATAATGGTCGTAACCGACCTCATAATAGGGCTGCACGGCGTCTTCCTTTATACATGGGGGGCGTTCATACTCATCGGGTATATGGGCATGTGGCTGAGGAACAGGAAAAGCGCCGGGATGATATTCGGTGCGACCGTTCTTTCCGCTTTTGTGTTTTTCGCCATAACCAATTTCGGGGTCTGGCTTGCGTGGTACCCCCGTACGGCGGCGGGTTTTGTCGATTGTTATATTAAAGCCCTTCCGTTCTTGAGGAATACCATGATAAGCAACGTGATATTCGCGTTTTTACTTTTCGGCGCGTATGAGCTTGCCCGCCGTTTAGTGGGCGAGTCAAAATATAGTAAAGTTCTTTTAGCGTCATAGAGTTTGATAATTCAGTGCGGGTGATCGCAAGATCTCAATAGGGAAGTTCCGTGAGAGTCGGACACGGTCCCGCCGCTGTAAGCGGAGACGAAAGCTTTAAGAAGGCCACTGCCTTTGGGTGGGAAGGCCAGGCAAGTAGGAAGATCCGCCAGTCAGAAGACCTGCCCGCGCGTTAAAAGTGTCCCGCAAGGCCCGAGGAGGCTTAGGGGAGCAATAGACGGGTTAAGAATACGGTTAACCCCCGGTATCATATGGATGCCGGGGGTTTTTTTGTCTTATGGAAGGAGAGCGGTAAGTTGAAGAAAAGGATCTTTTTTATCATGGTCGCGTTCATTATTTTTTCGGGTAACGCGCGGCCGGCCGGCGCCGTGGAGGCCGCGGCCGAAAAAAAAGAAAAGGCCAGCCTCGCGGACATCATAAGCAGGCCTTTCGATGTTATCCTCGCACCCGTCAAGGGCGGCGAGCTTGTTGATATTATATTAAAGCCCGTTGATCCGGTCACGTCGCCATTATTCGACCTGGGGAAGACGGCGGAGACCCCCGGGAGGACGCGGGAATACCTCTTCAACATCAACAGGAACGTAACTGTCGTTACGGAGAAGGACATGAAAGCGCAGGTCACGGGTGACATCCAGCAGGTGTTGGAAAGGGCGGCGGGGCTGCAGGTCAACGGATACATGAATAACCCGAAGGATAACAGCATCGTCATGAGAGGGTTCGGCGAGAACGCCAACCAGAACTACCTTGTGCTGATCGACGGGCGCAGGACCAACCAGGTGGACCTTTCGGGCCCTGACCTGTCGCAGATAGACATCGGCTCGGTAGACAGGATAGAGATATCCAGGGGGGCGAACAGCGTCCTTTACGGCGATAACGCGACAGGGGGAGTTTTAAATCTGATCACCAAAAAAGGAAAAAAGGGCGATCACATAACGTACACGCAGGAGTACGGCAGTTACAGGTACTGGAAGCAGCATTTTTCGGTCGAAGGCGGTCACGAGTTCCTTGATTATTTTATCAGCTGCTCATGGCAGGACACTGACGGTTACAGGGCCAACAACGGTTATGAGGCCGATGATATTTTCTCAAGCGTGACTTTCAAGCCGCGGGATAACGTCAACGTGCGTTTATCATCCGGCTATCACAGGGACTGGTACGGCCAGCCCGGCGCCCTGTACGACGGTAACATGCGGACGGATGGACGGGAGGGCACAAGGTTCCCCGACAGCAAGGCGAAGACAGAAGATTATTTCATCAATGCGGACCCCTCTGTGACCGCCGGGCTGGGTGATCATGAAATTGCTTTCAGGGCGCCCGTATCTTACCGTTCCAGGAGGGCTGAATCCGTGGACGTCGGTTTTAACAGGTACGAGGCCGGCCACCACGTGATATCGTGGGAGTTCAAACCGAAATGCGAGGCGCATTCTGTGCTCCTTGACGGTGGGGTGGACAACAAGCTGGTCTTCGGCCTGGATTATTTCTACGCCCTTGACCGGGTCGACAGCGGCGACGTGACCTTTACCAAGACCCAGGTCGACATAAAGAAAGAGACCCTGGGAGTATACGCCTCAGATATCCTTCTTCTCGACAAAAAGTTCATCTTCAGCGGCGGGGTAAGGGGCGAGTGGGCCGAATATGTGTTCGACCAGTTCCAGCCGGCCTTTTCGATCGACAAAAGCAGCCAGAAAGAAATAGCCCTGGAGGCGGGCGCCGGCTTCAAATACAACGAAAGGTCGCAGATCTACGCCTCATACGCGAGGAGTTACAGGTTCCCGGCCACGGATGAGCTGTTCGAATCCGCTTATGAACAGTTCGACTGGACGACTTTTACGGTCAGGGTCTTTCCATCGGTCCTGAATACATATCTCAGGCACCAGGTGGGGAATAATTACGAGGCCGGGATAAAGGACAACTCCTTCGAACCTGTCAGGCTGAACGCGTGCTATTACTTTATCGATAACAAGAACGAGATCTATTACGACCCGGTCAGTTTCAGGAACGATAACTACGCTAATACCATGCATCACGGTCTGGAGTTGGAGGCCCGCGCGGATATCTATGAGATATTCGACGCTTATTTCAACTACACATACCAGAGATCCACTTTCGAAGGCGGGCAGTTCGACGGTTACACGATGCCTCTGGCGCCGGGACACAAGATCACAGGGGGCGTCACGGCAAGGCCTGTCAAGGGCCTGAGTTTTGACCTGTGCGTGAACTATGTGGGGCCCCGCGTAATAGCGAGCGATCCCAAGTTCAACAGTTCGCCCCTTGAGTCGTATGTTACGATGGACCTTGCCGCGTCGTACGAGATAAAATATTTCCGTATTTTCGGCGCTATAAGGAACCTCGCGGGCGAAAAGTATTATTCCAACGCGACGAGGAACTTCATGGGGAATACCGCCTTTTACCCCGCCCCGGAACGTTCTTATGAGTGGGGCGTCTCGATCCTTTTCTAAAACCCCCGGGAACCAGCACTACCGGAAATTAGGGACAACTCCCTATTATTTTGATGCAACTTGATAGTAAAAAAATAGGGAGTTGTCCCTAATTATTTGTTGTTAGGAATACCAAATTATAGTTGACATTTGGGGGGTTTCGGGCTATACTTAAGTTAGAAAATATTTCAATAAGTGAAATATTTATAAAGTCAAGCATTAGGGGAAGGAGGAGCAGATGCCAGGGACAAATGAACAGGTTTTCGTGAAAGAGATGACGAAGATGATGCCCGCGCTTCTAAGGGAGGTCAGCAAAAAGAATGAAAGCGCCCTGACCAAGATGAACCTTTCGTTATCCCACATAGTGGTGCTGGACGTTTTGAACGAAAGGGGTCCGTCCGCGATGGGGGATATAGCGAAGAGCCTCGGTCTTACGATGAGCGCTGCTACCGGTATCGTGGATAAGATGATAAAGATGAACCTTGTCAGAAGAGAGAGGTCCCCGGAGGACAGGAGGGTCGTGAAGGTGGCCATCCTTAAAAAAGGTAAGGATTCCATCGAAAAAGTGCAGAAGATGCGGAAAGACGTCGTCAGGGACATGTATTCGGTCCTTACCGACGAGGAAAGGGGCCAGTATCTCAGGATGCTGAAAAAAGTATATATGAGCATGCTGGAAGAAAAATGAGAAGAACGTTCCTGATAGCGCTGATCTTTGCCTTTCTGGGCGCGCAGCCGGCCTTTTCCGGCGCTCAGGAGGATGCCGGGAGAACTGAGCCCGACTTCACGGACATACAGGTCCTGTCGCTGGACGAGTGCGTCCTTTTCGCTCTCCAGAACGCTTTCGAGGTGAAGATGGCGAAGCTTGACCTGATGATAGCCGAGACCGACAAGCTTTACGCGGAAGCGGTCTTCGACACGTTCCTTTTCGGCAACGTCTATTACGTCGAGGACAAAAGGCAGCAGGCCTCAGTGTTCGCCGGCGACGACAGCCAGACCAACTATTATTCCTGGGGCGTCAGGAAAGAGCTGCCTACGGGCACGGAGCTGACCGCCGAGTGGAGCGACACCAGGAACTGGACCAATACGATATTCCAGGAGCCTAACCCCTATCACAACGCGGAGCTTATGCTGCAGTTCAGCCAGCCCGTGGGAAAGAATTTCTTCGGTTACGTTGACAGGACCAACGTCTCGGTGACGGAGCTGGCGATAAAGAACGCGGACCTGGCCACACGTGACAGGATAGAGGCCTTTATCGCGGACGTGGAGAAAGCGTATTGGCGGGTGGTATTCCAGAAGAGGACCATGGAGCTCAGGAGGGGGATACTTGAAAGGGCGGAGAGGCTGCACGAGGTCAACAGGAAGAACTATGACCTTGGCCTTATAGAGAAGGGTGATTTCCTCGCGTCCGAGGCGAACGTGGTGATCCGCGAGACCGACATGCTGGTGGCGGAGAACAACTACAAGGCGGCCGAGGACGAACTGAAGCTCTTGATGAACATGCCCGAGGAATACCGCATATTGCCCAGCGCGGCATTCGTCAGGGAAAGGTTCCAATATAACCTGGTCGACTGCCTGAAGACGGCGTTCGGGAACAGGAGGGATTACAAGATAAAGAAGAGGGACGTGAAGATCAGGGACCTTACGCTGAAGATGAAGGATAACGAGAAGTGGCCGGAAGTGGACCTCGTGGGCAGCATGATAATGAACGGCCTGGAAGGCGATTTCGAGAAAGCCTTCGGCAAGACGACGGTCGTCGACAACGTCTATTATTACGCGGGGGTCGAGGTCACTCTTCCGGTGGAGAACAGCCAGGCAAGGTCCGAGGCCAAGAAAGCCGGGTTCGAGAAGGAAAAGGCGATAGTCTCCCTGAAAGAGACCGAAAGGACCATTATAACGCAGGTCGGCGTCTCCTTCCGCGACGTGATGACCTACAACGAAAGCTCCGAGAACATGGAGCAGGCGGTCAAGCTGCAGAGAGGAAAGCTTGACGAGGAAGAGAAGCGCTTCAAGTTCGGGCGGTCCAGCACGAAAAGGCTTATAGATTACCAGCAGGACCTTTTGAACGCGGAGATGTCCGAGGCGATAGAGCTGCTGGCGCGCGAGAACGCCAGGGTCGATCTTGAGAGGGACATGAACGTCCTTCTCGGCAAGTACGAGGAGAGGGTATGAGCCTGCCGAGATTCAGCGTGAACAATTCGCTTTTCGTCAACCTTATATCGGTGATGATACTGATAATAGGTCTCATTGTGCTCTTCGGCCTTAACAGGGAGGTCTTTCCGAACGTCGCTTTTGACGTGGTGACCATAACGACCACTTACCCCGGCGCCACGCCGCTCGATATAGAAAAGCTCATTACAGTGCCTATCGAGAAAGAGCTTAAGGAGGTCGACGGGATAGACGAGATAAACTCGACATCCGCCACCAGCACGTCGATGCTTTTCGTGAAGCTTGACCCGGACGAGAAAGACAAGCAGAAGGTGATAAGGGACATCCAGAGCGCCGTCGACAGGGTCAAGGACCTGCCCAAGGACATACTGGAGGACCCGATAGTCACGGAGATAACCAGCACCCAGTACCCGATCATCGAGGTGTCTCTTTCGGGAAAAATGACCGAGCAAAAGCTCAGGGAATACGCCGATACGCTCGAGGACGACCTGGAGGACATAGAGGGCGTGGCGAGGATCAAGAAAAGCGGCTACAGGGACAGGGAGGTCCAGGTCCTCGTGGACCACGAAAAGATGGAGGAATACTACGTCTCCATAGACGAGATAGAGCAGGCCCTGGCAAAGCGCAACGTGAGCATACCTGCCGGAAAGATAGACACCGCTACCACCGAATACAGCGTCAGGACCACCGGCGAGTTCGAGACGGCTGAGGAGGTCGCGGACGTGATAATCAGGGCCAACGATTCCGGCAACTGGCTCAAGGTAAAGGATGTGGCCAGGGTCGAGGACACCTTCAAGGACGAGGACGTCATAAACAAGACCCTCGGCACGCGGTCGATAAACCTGGTCGTCATGAAGAAGGAGTCGGGCGACGCCATCTCGATAGTGGCCGAGGTGAGAAGGATCTGCGACGTGTTCCTTGAAACGGCGTCCGATGAGCTCAGCATATCCTATGTCAACGATTACGCGTTCTTCGCCAACAGGCGCCTGCGGGTCTTGAGGAACAACGCGTGGGTGGGCATGATGCTTGTCATAGGTTCGATGCTCATCTTCCTGCAGAGAAGGGTGGCCTTTTTCACGGTGCTGGGCATACCGATCTCGTTCTTCATCACCTTTATAGTGATGGACGCTATGGGCATCACCGTTAACCTTATCAGCATGTTCGGCCTTGTCATAGTGCTGGGCATGCTCGTGGATGACGGCATCATAGTGGCCGAGAACGTCTACCGCAGGATGGAGGACGGCCAGCCCCCCCGGGAGGCGGCGGTGAAGGGCACGGAAGAGGTCATGGGCGCCGTCTGCGCGGCGGTGTTCACGACTATAGCGGCCTTTTCGCCTCTTCTTTTTATGACCGGCCTCATCGGAAAGTTCATAAGGAATATCCCGACGGTCGTGATAGTGGCGCTGCTGGCTTCTCTGGCGGAAGCCCTTATAATACTCCCCAGCCACCTGGCTGATTTCGTGAGGGTAAAGCTGGACGAGAACGGCAAACCCGTCGGCCTGTCCAGGGACATGCCCTGGTTCAAGAACCTCATTGCTTTTTACACAAGGATCGTGACCGCCGCTATAAGAAGGAAATACATGGTCATATCGGGATTCATATGCGCGCTGACCTTGGTCATGGTCCTGGCGGTCACGGTGATGAAGTTCATCCTTTTTCCCTCCGCGGGCATCAACTTCTTCTTTATAAGGGGAGAAGCCCCGATAGGTACGCCTCTTGAGAAGACCAGCGAGCTTATCGCTCCGGTGGAGGAGATAGTCTCGAAGATGTCGCCGGAGGAACTTGATACGTATGTCACCACCGTCGGCAAGATGGAAGAGGACCGGCAGGACCCCTTCTCCGGGCAGGGAAGCAACCTCGCGCAGATAACCGTCTACCTCACACAGGCGCAGGACAGGAGGAGGGATGTGGACGAGATAATCGAGGAGATGCGCGGGAAGGTAAAGGATATTAAAGGGTTTGACGACCTCAGGTTCGATAAGCCCGAGGCCGGCCCGCCGGTCGGGAAGCCCGTGGAGGCTAAGATAAGGGGCGAGGATTTCAAGACCCTCGATAAGATAGCCTTTGAATATATGGATTATCTCAAGACCATAGACGGGACTTCCGACATAACATGGGACCACAAGCCGGGCAAGGAGGAGATAAGGATAAAGGTGGACCATAACAAGGCGACCATAGCCGGTCTTGACATAAACCAGATAGCCAGGACAGTGAGGGGCGTTTTCCAGGGTAACATAGCCACGAAGATAAAGCCCGTGAAAGCGGAAGAGGAAACGGACGTCACCGTGAGGTTCCTGGGGGCGAAAGAATGCTGCAACGTGGACATCTTCAACGAGGTCCTGATATACAACAGGTTCGGCAACCTGATACCCCTTAAAAAGGTCGCCGACATAGAAAAGGTCCCCGGAACCACGCCCATCCATCACCTAGACGGGAAGAGGGTGGTCAAGGTCTCCTGTAACGTGGATACCGACAAGACGACCTCTCTTGAGGTCAACGCCAGGATAGAAAGGAAGTTCAGGGACCTTTCCGAAAGGTACATGGGGTATTCCGTCAAGTACGGCGGTGAACAGGAAGAGACCATGGATTCGCTTATAAGCCTTCTCAGGGCTTTTTTCTTCGCGTTCCTGGTGGTCTATCTCATACTTGCCTCGTTCTTCAAGTCCCTCCTGCAGCCTTTCATAGTCATGTTGGCCATACCTTTCGGGCTTATAGGCGTAGTGATCGCTTTCCTCGCCCATGACATGTCATTCTCTTTCATGTCCATAATGGGGGTGGTGGGCCTGAACGGGGTCGTGGTGAACGATTCGATAGTCCTCGTGGATTTTATAAACAAACTGCGCCGCTCGGGCATGAGCAGGGCCGAATCCATCGTCAGGGCCGGACAGATGAGGATACGCCCCGTTATACTTACCACGGTCACGACGGCCGGCGGACTGTCCACTGTGGCTTACGGTATAGGGGGAAAAGACCCCTTCCTGGTGCCCATGGCGCTTGCCCTGTGCTGGGGCCTTGTTTTCGCCACCATACTTACCCTTATAATCATCCCCTGCATCTATTCTATCGTGGACGAGCTGTCCCTGAAGATAACCCACCAGACCAGCATGATCAGCACAAAGAAGTTTGAAAACGGCGACGGTGAGTGATATATTGTAGTAAGTATCCAGTATCTGGTATCTAGTATTTAGTATCTGGTATTTATTATCTAGTTCAGGTCCAGAAGGGGGAAAAGTGCTCGATAGGATCGCGAAATCCTTATTAATAACATTTGTCGCGGCGCTTTTTGTTGTCGCTGCGCAAGCCTCGGAGTTCACGGCTGATTACCGCAAGGAAACGCTGGATAACGGGGCCGTGGTAGTCTGCAGGCACATTCCCGGGTCGCCTCTCGTGACGGTGCAGATACGCGTTCTTTCAGGACTTTCCAACGAGGGCCCTTACGCTGGTTCCGGCATCTCCCATTTTCTGGAGCACCTGCTTTTCAAGGGCACGCAAGATAAAAATTCGGAAGAGGTCAGGCGCCGCATCAAGCTGATGGGGGGCGTCGTGAACGGCTCGACCAGCCTGGACTCGGCGGAATACCATATTACCGTCCCGAAGGAGAATTTCAGCCAGGCTCTCCGTCTTCTGGCCGGGATGGTAATGGAGCCCGAGTTCACCGACGAGGAATTCACCAGGGAAAAAGAGGTGATCTTAAGGGAGATCAGGCTCAGGAACGATGACCCTACGACAAAAAGGATCAGGCTGCTTTTCCAGAAAGCTTACTCGCGGAACGTATACGGCAAGTCCATAATAGGCGACGAAGACAGGTTCAGGGAGCTAACGCGGCGGGATATCGAACGATATCATTCGGCCGCTTACACTCCCGGCAGGATGGTCGTGGGTATCGCGGGAGGGGTGGAGCCCGAAGAGGCCTTCTCAGCCGCCAGGGATATATTCTCCGGATACGCCGGGCCGGATCATAGCTGGGATCCTGAGGTCCTTCCTGAGCCGGAGCAGGAGAAGGAAATAAGCGCGGACTTTTCCGGGGATGTCATAGTCGGCTACCTGGCGATAGGGTTCCATACGACCGACCTTTATTCCGACGATCTCTACCCGTGCGATGTTATGAGCATCCTTCTCGGCGAAGGCAACGATTCCAGGCTTTACAGGAGGCTGGTGAAGGATAAGCGGCTTCTGTATTCCGTTTCCTGCGTTAATTACACACCCAGGTACCCGGGTCTTTTCATAATAACCGGGATAGGCGATCCATCCTCGCTCGAGCGGGCGCGGGAGGAGATATTCGATTGCATAGAGGAACTGAAATACGGGAACATAGGCGGGGAAGAGCTGGTAAGGGCGAAGAACATGTCCCTTTCGGATTACCTCCATTCACACGAGCGCGTCGGAAGCGTCGCCTCTTCCATGACCAGCTCTCAGATCCTCACGGGGGACCCGGCCTTCTTTGAGAGATATCTTGAAGAGATAAAAAGAGTGGACGCTGAAGACATCAGCCGCGCGGCCTCAAAGTATCTCTATCCTGACAATTCCACCACGGTAAAACTTCTGCCCGGTTATTATGAGGAGGAAGGTATAAGGGCGGGTCCGCCTGAAGATAGGGGCCTGCGAAAAGCGGAAAAAAGCGAGGCCGCCCGAAGCGGTGAACCGGCGGAGCGGGGAACAGGTCCGCGGCCCGTGGACCGCGGTTCACGGCTGGAGGAAAAGACGCGGGAGGCATCCCGGGGCCGCGCCCGCGCGCATGTACCGCCGGTGGATGAGAGGTTCGTCAGGCTTGAGAACGGGATGAGGATCATAGTCAAGAGAAAGGGATACCTGCCGCTCGTTTCAGCCACCCTGGCCATGCCCGGCGGCCTCAGGTCGGAAACGAGCGAAAATAACGGGATATCGGAACTGACGGCGAGCCTGACCCTGAAGGGAACGAAAAGCAGGGATGAGAGCATGATAGTGCCCGGGATCGAGAGCATGGGCGGAAGAATAGGCTCGTTCAGCGGCCTTAACAGCCTGGGCCTTACCATTGATGTCATGTCGGACGACCTTATGCCCGCGCTTGAGATAATGGCGGACGCGGCGATGAACTCGATCTTCCCCGAAAAAGAGATAGAAAAGCAGAAAGAAAAGACCATAGCTCTTATACAGGAGCGTGAAAAAGATATATTCCAGAGAGGCGTGATAAGCCTGCGCAGCATGCTTTACGGGAGCCACCCGTATTCGATGAAGGTCTCGGGTGATGTGAAGACCGTGAGCGCCCTTACCAGGGAAGAGATGCTTGAATATTACAGCGGGCATTTTTCGCCTTCCAACGCCGTCCTTACGGTCGTAGGCGACGTGGATCCGGTAAGCCTTTCGCCGGTCCTGGCGGAAAAATTCAGCGATTGGACCGGGAAAGAAAACCCCCTGGAAAACAAGGCCGTGGAACCGCTCGAGGGTGAGATAAGCGGCGATATGGCGATGCGCAAGGAACAGGCCCTTTTTATGAGAGGTTTTCTCGGGGTAAGGGTGGACGACGAAAGGAAATACGCGCTGTCTCTGGCCAGTTCCATCCTCTCGGGTTCTGACGGCCTGCTTTTCACCTCGGCCAGGGAAAAGGAAGGATTGACCTACGCTTCGGGCGCGGTCAACGTGCCCGAGGTGGACCGCGGGTATTTTATAATTTACATAGCCACAACAGAGGGCGATCTCGGCAGGGCCGGTGAGATAACCGCGGAGGTGATCGGCAAGCTGAAAAGAGGGGATATAGACGCGGAAGAGATACGGGCCTCGAAGAACCGGCTTATCGTTCAGAGGGCGCTCTCGCTTGAGACCAATTCGGCCCTTTCCATGATCATGGCCCTGGACGAGCTTTACGGTCTCTCCTACAGGGATCATGAAGAATACGCTCAGCGCGTTGAAGCGGTATCAAAAAAGGACCTCGTAGACCGCTCGGGCGAGTTTTTCGACCTCGACGCCTCAGCGGCGGTATCGATCCATTCGGAAGAAGGATACTGACCGCCTGATTTAACTTTACCTGCATTTCTCTTTAGCATATAATAATAAACATTATTAAGAATAAAGATCGTCCAGGAGGTAACTAGTGGTCAGGGAACCTTGCTTCTCAGGGCGGTTCTATCCGGGAGAGAAGAACCGCCTGATCGAGGAGATGGCAGATCTCATACCGGATAGAAGGGACAGGATAAACGCTATAGGAGCCGTTTCTCCGCATGCCGGATACCCTTATTCGGGCGCCATAGCGGGCGATGTCTTCTCCAGGATCGAGCCAAAGGGCTCGTATGTGGTATTGAGCCCGAACCACAGCGGAAGAGGCGCTCGTTTCGCGGCCAGCGGAGAGGCCTGGTCGACCCCTCTGGGGCCGGTTGAGATAGACGCCGGTCTGCTGGACGCGGTAATGAAAAGGACGCGGCTGGTGGAGATAGATCCCGCGCCGCACATGTCCGAGCATTCCGTGGAAGTGCAGCTGCCCTTCATACAGATGACCTCTCCCGGGTCGAGGATCGTGCCTTTGACGGTGAAATACGGGAGCCTTGATGAGATCAGGGAGGTCGCGCTGGCGCTTGCCGGCGCTATAGAAGAGGATAAAAAAGACGCTGTCGTGATATCCAGCAGCGACATGACGCACTATGAACCAAGGCGCTCCGCCATTAAAAAGGACAGGATGGCGATCGATAAGATACTGGCGCTGGACCCCGAGGGCCTTATAGATGTGGTTGAAAGCAACGACATATCCATGTGCGGTTATATACCGACCGTTATAATGCTGATGTGCGCCAAAGCCCTTAACGCGGAAAAAGCGGAACTGGTTAAATATTCGGATTCGGGCGAGGTGACGGGAGACACGGAGCAGGTGGTAGGGTACGCTGGCTTAATAGTATACTGATATGGGACTTTTCAGGAAAAAAAATAAGGTTCTGGTACTTGGGGGAGGAAGCGCGCGCGGCCTGTGTAACATAGGCGTCCTCAAGGTCCTTGAAAGGGAATTCGGCCCGGGAAAACTCCCCTTTGACATGATCATAGGGACCAGTATAGGCAGCCTCATAGGCGCGGCGTATTGCCTTGGTATGTCCCCTCAAGACCTGGAGAAGAGGGCGTCCGGCTTCAGCTGGCCGAAACTGGTGGACCTGGGACTGCACCCGACGGGCCTGATAAAAGGGGATAAGCTCGAGGAGATAATAAGGGACTGCGTGAACGGCGGGTCCTTCAGCGGCATGAAGATACCGTTCGCTCTTACCACGACCGATCTGGAGACAGGCGAGGAGCTTATCCATGAATCAGGGGACCTGGTGAAGCTTATAAGGGCAAGCTGCTCATGGCCCGGCATTTTTTCCGCCGTCGAGATCGAAGGGAGGATGCTGGTCGACGGGGGCGTTCGCAACAGCGTGCCCACAAAATGGGCATACAAGAAAGGGGCCACCTTCGTCGTGGCGGTTAATCCCGGTTTCGCCGTCATGAAAGGAAAGATAACGAACCTGCTGCAGGCGACGATACAGGCCATGCAGATCATGGGCGATGAGCTTAACTCCTACCAGGCGGGCACATCGGACGTCGCCGTAGAGCCTTTGCTGCAGAATATCGACCAGTTCGGTTTTGATAAGGCCGGCGCGATAATCCGCCAGGGGGAGGCGGCGGCTGAGGACAAAATACGGGAGATCAAGACTAAAATCAACAGGTTATGGTGAATATGAAGAAGAAACTCTCCGGGTTGCTGCGAGTGGTTATAAGTTTCGGCCTGCTGGCCCTTCTTTTCTGGCTTATGAGGGACGAGTTCAGGAATATCTGGCAGACCATGATGACCTGTAACGTCAGGTTCATCATGGCGGCCGTCGGTTTTCTCGTCGCGACGATCCTGCTGCTTTCGTGGCGCCTTAAAATAGTCTTTAACGGAGAGGACCTTACGGTAAGCTTCAAAGAGGCTTTTCAGCTCACTTGCGTGGGGTATTTTTTCAATAACTTTATGCCTACCGCCGTAGGAGGCGATATACTCAAGGCGCATTACGCCGCCCATTTCAACAGGCAGAAGCTCAAGTCATACGCGAGCGTTCTGATGGACCGCTTTATCGGCCTTTTCACCATAGTGATGATCGCCGCCGTGGCCCTGGTGGTGGACAAGGGCAGGTTCGAAATGGCCCTGGTGAGGCCGCTGGTAGTCATACTTCTCGTCCTCGGGGCGGCGGGGGCCGTTATAGTCACTAACAGGACGATAGCCCGTTTCCTTGAAGGGCTTTTTTTGAAGCTTAAGATGTTCCAGCTCGGGGAGAGGCTGCACGCCGTTTACAGCATAGTCCAGGATTACAGGAACAGGAAGGACGTGGTCACAAAGTCGATCGTTATCACGGCTTTCGCCCAGAGCGCGTACTATACGATAATATATTTCCTTTTTCTTTCGCTGGGAAGGGAGTCCAGCCTCGGCAACATTTTCCTGATAATGCCCGTGGTCATTTTTGTGAGCATGGTACCCTCTATAGGCGGACTCGGTGTCAGGGAAGGCGCCATAGTGGCTTTTTTCTCGCCGGTGGTCGGTAAAGATGTGGCGTTCGCGGGAAGCATGCTGCTTTTAGCTGGACTATTTCTTGTGAGTATAGTCGGCGGGCTTTTCTACCTGTGGTGGGGCATAACCGGCGCGAGGGACAAGAAGGAAGAGCTTGAGGAGGAGATCGCGGTTTAGGTCAACTGGAAACAACAAGGTTTGGTGATAATGGATAAGAAGCTTTTAGAAATACTCGCGTGTCCCGCCTGCAAGGGGGAAGTAAGACTCTCGGGAGACAGGATAGTATGCTCCTCATGCGGCAGGAGATACCCTTTGAGGAACGGCATACCGGTGATGCTTGTTGACGAGGCGGAGATGCCGGCGGAAGATGACAAGTAAAGGAGGGGGCGATATGGCCAAGATACTGGTTATCAACGGGCCGAATCTGGATCTGCTCGGGAAAAGAGAAACGGACATCTATGGGGATGATACCATAGAGTCCATCAACGCGCTTTTGCGCGGAATAGCCTCGGAAAAGGGCATAGATATCGAGTTTTTCCAGTCCAACCATGAAGGCGACATCGTCGATAAGATAAACGGGACTGACGCGGACGGCATACTGATCAACCCCGCGGCCTACACGCACACCAGCGTCGCCATCCGCGACGCCATAAGCGCCAAGAGCGCGGTTGCCGTAGAGGTGCATCTTTCCAATATATACTCGAGGGAGGAGTTTCGCCACAAATCCCTGGTGGCTCCCGTAGTAAGCGGCCAGGTCACGGGATTCGGTAAATACAGCTATGTCCTGGGCATCAACGCCCTGCTGGAGATATTAAATGCCCGTTAATCCCGACGCCAGGAAACAGGCCTACGCCAGGATAAAGAAGATGTTGTCCGGCATGGGGCTTGACGCCCTTTTGGTCAGCGCCGGGAACGACGTCATTTATCTTACAGGGTTCTCCCCTACGCCACCGGCGATGCTTTTAATACCCCGCAAAGGGACCCCGGCTTATCTGATCGACCCTATGAACGGCGCCCTGGCCGGTAAGATGATAAGGGGGCTTGGAGGCCATGAGAAGGTTTTGGTCGAGAAAGATACATACGGGGCGCTCGCCTCACTTATTAATAAAAGCAACATCCGAAAGCTCGGCATAAACGAGAACAGCCTGTCGGCGCGCGCGTACAGGATGCTGACCGGGGCGATAAAAAGACTCAGGCCCGAGGATGCCTCATCCTTGATGGGGGAATTGAGAGAACTCAAGGACAGGCGGGAAATATCCCTGATCAGGAAAGCGGCCAGAGAGACCGTAAAGATATGGAAAGAGTTCACGCCCGGCATAAGGACCGGGATGACGGAAATACAGATGAGGGCCGCTTTAGAGTCCATTATATGCGCAAGGGGGTACACCTGTTCTTTCCCTCCTATAGTAGCAACAGGCAAAAACACAGCTTATCCGCACGCCTGCCCCACATCCAGGCGCCTCCACAGGGGTGAACATGTGCTGGTAGACTTTGGGATTAGGGTGTCGAATTATTGTTCCGACTTGACAAGAACATGGGACAACGGTAGAATAAACCGTCAACTGAGGGACCTTAGAAGATCGGTGCTTGAGGCCCGGGACAGGGCCTTAAAAGACATTAGAGACGGGGTCAATGCGGGCGCGCCTGCCTCAAAAGTGAATAAGTACTTTGAGGATATAGGCTTTAAGAGATTTGTGCGTCACAGCCTGGGTCATGGTATAGGCCTGAGCGTCCATGAAAGCCCTTTTCTCAGGGAAACCTCCCCTGAAAAGCTTAAAAAGAACATGGTAGTGACCGTTGAGCCCGGTCTTTACAGTGAGGGGATGGGCGGGATGCGGGAGGAAGATATGGTGCTGGTCAAAGATAAAGGATGCGAGGTGTTAACAGTATGATAAGAGCGGGACAATTGAGGTCTGGCGGCATAATAAAGTACAACGGGCAGCTTCACGAGGTAGTAGAGGCCCAGCATATAAAGCCGGGTAAGGGCGGGGCCTTTGTGAGGGCAAAGCTCAAGAACCTGGACTCAGGTTCCACCGTATCAGAGACGCTCAGGCCCGGTGACACTTTTGAAGAAGCGTTCATCGAGCAGAAGCAGATGCAGTACCTTTACAAGGACGACCTTGGATACTGCTTTATGGACGAGCAGACCTATGAACAGATGCATGTTCCGGAGGGAATAGTCGGGGGAAAAGCGGATTACCTCAAGGAGAGCATGACGGTCACGGTCAAGATACATGAAGGAAGCGTATTGGCGATAGATCCGCCTATCCACGTTGTGTTAAAGATAGTGCAGACGGACCCCGGCTTCAGGGGGGATACGGTCAGCGGGGCCACAAAACCCGCTACTCTTGAAACGGGTAAAGTGGTCAAAGTGCCGCTTTTCGTGGAGCAGGGACAGATGGTCAAGGTCGACACCCGCACGGGGGAGTACATAGAAAGAGCGTGATCGCGTCACGTGGTTGACATACAAAGAGGGGAACGGCATGAACATTAAAAGGATCCGGGAGATCGTGGAACTTATGAACGATAACGGCCTTACCGAAGTTGAGGTTGAGCAGGAAGGCATGAAGATAAGGCTCATAAAGAGGCCTCACGGGGCGATAGAGCAGGTGGTTGCCGCCGCCCCGCAGATAAGGCAGGCGGCGCCCGCCCCTGCCGGGACGGAAGCGCCTCCCCCTGCGGAAGAAGGTAAAAAGAACCTCAAAGAGGTAAAATCGCCTATGGTGGGAACTTTTTACAGGTCTCCTTCTCCTGAAGCGGACGCGTATGTGGATGTGGGGGATACTGTTCAAAAAGGGGATGTGCTCTGTATCGTCGAAGCGATGAAACTTATGAACGAGGTCAAGGCGGAGTTCGGGGGCAAGATCGTGGAAATAATCGCGGAGAACGCCGAACCCGTCGAATACGGACAGCCGCTCTTCCTTGTCGAACCGGCGTAGTCAAACTTTTAGTAAAATGTTTTCAAGGATCTTAATAGCGAACCGGGGGGAAATAGCCCTCCGCATAATCCGCGCCTGCAAGGAGCTGGGCATAAAGACCGTGGCCGTGTACTCAGAGGTCGACGCGCATTCCCTGCATGTCAAGCTGGCTGACGAAGCCGTCTGCATAGGCAAAGCCTCCCCTTCCGGAAGTTACCTTAACGTTCCCGGCATAATAAGCGCGGCGGAGATAACCGATGTCGAGGCCATCCATCCCGGTTACGGCTTTCTCGCTGAAGACGCGCATTTCGCTGAGATATGCGAATCCTGCCGGATCAAGTTCATAGGCCCCTCGCCGGAGAACATGAAGCTCATGGGGGACAAGATGGCGGCGAAAGAGACGATGAAGAACGCCGGCATACCCGTGATACCGGGCTCGGAAGGCGTCATCAAGACAAAGGAAGAGGCGCTCAAAGAGGCGAAAAGGATAGGGTACCCCGTGATAATCAAGGCTTCGGCCGGCGGCGGGGGCAAGGGCATGAGGGTATGCCACAACGACATAAGGCTGGTGAGCGCATTTCTGACGGCTCAAAGCGAGGCCGAGGCGGCTTTCGGCAATTCTGAAGTCTACATGGAAAAGTACATAGCCGAGCCCCGCCACATAGAGTTCCAGATAATGGCGGACGAAAGGGGGAACGTCGTGCACCTGGGCGAAAGGGATTGCACCATACAGCGCCGCCACCAGAAGCTTATCGAGGAGGCGCCCTCGGTCTATCTTGATGATAAGATGAGGAAAGAGATGGGCGAATCCGCCGTCAAGGGGGCGAAGAGCGTGGAGTACAGGGGCGCGGGCACGATAGAGTTCCTCGTTTTCGGCGACGATTTTTATTTCATGGAGATGAACACCCGCATACAGGTGGAACATCCCGTGACCGAGATGGTGACCGGCATAGACCTTATAAAAGAACAGATAAAGGTGGCGGCCGGGGAGCCCCTCTCGTTCAGCCAGGAAGATGTCTCCATCAAGGGTTGCGCGATGGAGTGCCGCGTCAACGCGGAGGACCCTGAACATGATTTTCGCCCTTGCCCCGGGAAGATCAGCGAGCTTAACATCCCCGGCGGTCCGGGTATAAGGGTCGACACGAACGTCTTCGCGGGATACGAAATACCGCCTTTCTACGACTCCATGATAGCCAAGCTGATAGCCTACGGGCCGGACCGCGGCCGGACCATAGGGACCATGCTCAGGGCCCTTGAGGAGTTCTATGTCCATCCGATAAAGACCACCGTGGATTTCCATAAAAAGGTCCTCATGGACGCTGATTTCAGAAAAGGCGATATTTCCACGCATTTTGTGGAAAAGTTCTTCCCGAAAGAGGAAAAGTAACGGTTTATCCCGCTAAAAGGAGGAGGAGCCAGGATGAATTTTTTCAAGAAGATCGGAATACTGGTCTATACGCTGCTGATGCTGGGGGCAGGAGCGCTCTTATTGTTAGTATCGCTGAAGGTCATAACGCCTGGAAGCCTCGCGGAACTGGTGGAGCTGGCGGGAAGCAGCATCGCTTACCAGATAACCGCAGGAGCGGCAGGCGCGGTGTTCTTTCTCATAGGCGTGATCGCTCCTTTCAGGATGCTTAAGAACCTGCAAAAGGGCAGGATAGTGTCTTTCCAGAACCCGGACGGCGAGGTCTCGGTGTCCCTTTCGGCGATAGAGGATTATATAAGGAAGATAGCCAGGGGGATACCCGGCATCAAGGACGTCAAGCCGCACGTCGATATAGGGAAAAGGGGCATAGACGTGATAACGGCCGTTTCCATATCGGCGGCGGCGAATATCCCCGAGGTGACCGAAAAGATCCAGATGCAGGTGAAGAACCGCGTCCAGGGCATGCTGGGTGTGGAGGAGAACGTTAACGTCAAACTTCACATAAGCAAGATCATGAGGGGCGCCCAGGCGGCAGAGGGGCCGATGGCTGAAGAGTCACCGGAGGCGCAGGTGCCGTTCAGGGAGATGTAGCCCGAGTAAAAGGGACGGGTATCTGTTCAAGAGTATCGAGCACCGGGTATTGAGGACCGGGTTAAAGCGAAAAGGAAAAGCGATCATGGGAGATATTCAGAAGGTAAAAGATATCCTGCGGGAGAGCATATCGGTAAAGGAGCGGTTCCTTTCGGACGAGGTCAATGTCGCGGCCGTGGCGGAAGCGGCGGAACTTATGATCGACCGCTTTGATAAAGGCGGCAAGGTCCTTGTCTTCGGCAACGGCGGAAGCGCGGCTGACAGCCAGCATTTCGCCGCTGAGCTTGTTGTCAGGTTCGAGAAAGAAAGGAAAGCCCTGCCCTGCGTCGCCCTCACTACCGACACCTCCATTATCACCGCGGCCTCTAACGATTACAGTTTTGAGAGGATTTTCAGCCGCCAGCTCGAGGCCCTGGCGGGCCCCGACGACGTCGCTTTCGCTGTATCCACGAGCGGTAACTCGCCCAACGTTCTTGAAGCCGTAAAAAGCGCGCGGGAAAAGGGTATCCCCGTTATATCGCTGACCGGCAGGGACGGCGGCATGATAGCCCGGGAGTCGGATATAGCCATAACAGTGAAGGCGGACAATACCGCCCGGATCCAGGAAGTCCATTCAGTTATCCTGCATATGATCTGCAAGATCATAGAGGAATCTTTATGATCATGGCCAGCGAGAAGATAAAGACACAGGATGAGCTTTCAGGCATCATCGTTAGAGAAAAGTCCATGGGCCGCAAGGTAGGTTTTACCAACGGCTGCTTCGATATACTGCATCGAGGGCATGTGGATTATCTGCGAAAAGCGAGGGGATGCTGTGATATATTGGTCGTCGGCCTTAACAGCGATTCTTCCGTGAAGGCCATCAAGGGGGAGGGCCGCCCGCTGAACCCTCAGGAGGCCAGGCTTGATGTCCTCTCGGTATGCGAGCCGGTGGATTACGTCACTGTTTTCGAGGAAAGCACACCGGAAAAGCTTATAATAAAGCTCGATCCGGATGTTATATTCAAGGGCGGCGACTGGAAAGAATCCGATATAGTGGGCGCCGATCACGTCAAGGCAAAAGGCGGCGAGGTCAGGGTGATACCTTATCTGGAGGGGTATTCCACGACCAGGTTGATAGAGAAGATCAGGGGAACGGGCGGTTGAGCCCTCTAAGGAAGCATGGATAAAGGCGTATACAGGATAATAGACGCGAATCTGAACAGGGTGATGGAGGGGCTGAGGGTATCTGAGGACATAATAAGGTTCTCCTCGAACGACGAAGCCATCACCCTCAGCCTGAAGGACCTGCGCCACGAGATCTTCACCGCGGTAAAGGATCTGCAGAAAGAGCACCTTAAAGAGCTGGTGGCGTCCAGGGACCTCAACGACGTGGGAATGCGGTCGACAGATTCGGAGAAAAGCAGGGATAATCTGGTCGACCTGTTCCTGGCCAATACCCAGAGGGGCAAGGAATCTTTGCGGGTGCTTGAGGAAGTGCTCAAGCTTTTCGACCGCGACCTGTCACAAAAGTTCAAAAAGTTCAGGTTCAAGTTATATGGCATCGAAAAAGCGGCAGTTAAAGAGCTGGAAGGTTTACGCTATCCTGGATAACGGCCTGTTGAGCCGCTCATCGCGCCTCCTGGAGAAGTTCATATCCCTGGTAGAGAGCCCGGTGGACGCCGTCCAACTTCGTTTCAGCGATTTCAGCAGCCCGGGGCTTTACTCTCTGGCTGCCAAGATGAACACAATGGCGGAAAGCAGGGGGATACCTCTTATCATCAACGACAGGCCGGAGATCGCTTTGTCGCTTGGGGCTTCGGGCGTGCACCTGGGCAAGGGGGATATGCCTGCCGGTAAAGCCAGAAGCCTTCTGGGGGAGGGCGCTATTATAGGCCGGACCATACGCGAGGGGGACAGGATAGACGCTGAAGACCTGGCCCCGGCGGATTATCTTTCCATAGGCCCTGTTTTCAGTACGCCGATGAAGCCAGGGCTGAGGCCGGTGAGGAGGTCAGCGCTCGGGAAACTCGCGAAGGAGGCCGCCAAGCCGCTGATCGCGATAGGAGGGGTCAACAGGGAAAACGTCTCCAGGATAACGTCCCGGGGCATAAAGACCGTGGCTTTCGCCAGGTACGGCATAATGGGAAAGGATACCGTGAGAAAGATAAGGGAACTGCGTGAAGTGATGGAAGGCATATGATAAGGGTCGAGGACGCCGCTTTAAAAAAGATAGCGAAGGCCGAGGACGCGGGTATATCCGAGATCAAAAAGGGGATACGCCGCGGTCTCATCGTCGTGCCGAAGAACAGCGGCCACAGGCTTTCAAGGCCGTGCGCGATCGGCAAGGGCATGAAGACAAAAGTGAACGCCAACCTCGGGCTTTCACCGGGATATTCCAGCGTCGACACCGAGCTGAGAAAAATGGATGTCGCCGTGGCCTCGGGCGCGGACACGTTAATGGACCTGTCGGTCGGCCCAGTCGTGGACACGCTGAGGAAAAAGATACTTTCGAAGTGCCCCGTGCCGCTGGGCACCGTTCCGGTATATGAACTGGCCTGCCGCGGAAGGAAGGATTTCCTCTCCGCGAAAGAAGACGATTTTCTCGAGGTGTTAAGCAAGCAGGCGGAGGAAGGGGTGGATTTTTTCACCATCCACGCGGGGATACTCATGGAGGCGACGAGGGCTGTGGCCAAAGACCCGCGCCTTATAAATATCGTCAGCCGGGGAGGATCGCTCCTGGCCGCCTGGATGAAGAAGAACCGGCGCGAGAACCCGTTCTACGCGCGATTTGATAAGGTCATGGATATCGCGAAAAAGCACAATGTTACGCTGAGCCTTGGCGACAGCTTGAGGCCCGGCGCCATAGCGGACGCGACGGATACTCTCCAGATAAACGAGCTGCTGGTCCTCGGTGAGCTGCAGAAAAAGTGCCTTTCGCGCGGGGTGCAGGTCATGATCGAAGGCCCAGGCCACGTTCCGATGGACCAGATAGAGGCGAACGTTCTGCTTCAGAAATCGATATGCAACGGCGCGCCTTTCTATGTGCTGGGGCCGCTTGTGACGGACGCCGCGCCCGGTTATGACCACATAGTGGGCGCGATCGGGGGCGCGATAGCCGCATGGCACGGGGCGGATTATCTTTGTTATGTTACGCCCGCTGAGCATCTCCGCCTGCCGGGTGTCGAGGACGTGCGGCAGGGCGTTATCGCGTCGAAGATAGCGGCCCACGCGGCGGACCTGGTAAAGGGGTTACCATCCGCGTCCCGGCGCGACAGGGAGATATCCATGGCGAGGGCTAAAAGGGACTGGAAGAAGCAGTTTTCGCTTGCGCTTGACCCGGAGCTTCCACTTAAGGCGAGAAAGCTTTCAAGGCCCAGGGAATCGGATGTATGCACCATGTGCGCCGAATACTGCTCGATCAGGATCACAGAGGAAAGCCTGGGGAAGAAGAGAAGTAAGAAGTAGGAAGTAGGGAGCTTATATTACAGGGCATGGGGGTGTTCCGGATGGGAGGATCCACACCGGGCGGAGGGGCCCAGAAGGAATACCCCCATGCCCTGTGAGGAAGGTCTTGGGGGGTGTTCCGGATGGGAGGAGAGAGAGATGAGGCTTACGGTAATAGGTTCGACGGCGCTGGATGATATTGAGACGCCTTTCGCGAAGAAAAAGGAGATACTCGGCGGGTCGGCTACCTACGCGTCCCTGAGCGCGTCTTTCTTTACGCCGGTGAACCTTATAAGCGTGGTGGGTGAGGATTTCCCAAAAAGATATATCACCATGTTCAGGCGCCGCAAGATCGACACGGAAGGCCTTGAGGTAAAAAAGGGAAAGACCTTCAGGTGGAGCGCGAGGTACGATTATGACCTGAGCCACGCGGAGACTCTGGATACGCAGCTCAACGTGTTCGAGGGTTTCAGGCCTGTTATACCTGATAAGGTCGACGCGAAGGGGAACCTTCTTCTGGCTAACATAGACCCTGAGCTCCAGAGTTTTATTTTCCACCAGATAAGACCATCGGGGCTGGTGGCCTGCGACACCATGAACCTCTGGATAGAGAAGAGCAAAAAGTCGCTCCTCAAGCTCCTGAAAAAGGTCGACCTTTTTCTTTTGAACGACGCGGAAGCCAGACAGTTGTCCGGGGAGGCGAACCTTCTTGAGGCGGCCAGGTACATCTGCTCGAGGGGGGTGAAAATGCTCGTGATCAAGAAGGGGGAACACGGCGCGCTGTTCTTTTCCGGGGGGCTTCGTTTCATGGCGCCCGCGTACCTTCTTGAGAAGATCATAGACCCGACGGGCGCGGGCGATACCTTCGCCGGGGGCATGATGGGGTACCTGTCAGCCTCAGGGAAAATAACGGGTAAAATCTTGAGAAGATCCCTGGTGTATGGTAGTATATTGGCGTCTTTCGCGGTCGAGAGGTTCAGCGCCGAGGGCCTGAGGAAGACGACGCGCAAGGACATCAGCCGAAGGTACAGCCACTTTGAGAAACTGACGCGGTTCTAAAAGGGGCGAGCGTAGCACAATGGCAGTGCTCCAGCTTCCCAAGCTGGCCACGGGGGTTCGATTCCCCTCGCTCGCTCCAATATATTTCTCGCCATCCCCCGAAAAATGACTACACACCAGCCATACACATCCAGTAAAGCCCGAAAGGATCCCCGGAAAACCTTGATATGACTGCTTTACAGGCCGCGCTGAAAAATCGTTCCGCAAAGGCCCGGTGTCAAGGAAAAAAGCGGGATCCGGAGACCGCGTTTATCAAAAAAATATTTTTCTTAGGTTGACATGAGCGTGCGGATAATATAATATGTTCCACGCCCGCGTTACGGGGCGAAGCTCTGTTATTTGATCAAACTATTTTATTATTCGGCGCGGCGGCAGGCGCTACGTACCAGGATAACCTTTCGCCGCGTTTCAAAGTATCCGCATATTATAGAGTCACCATGTTCATAGAACCCGTCTTTGGTAAAAAGTTCTTCGGACGCGAGCAAGTCCTCGCTACGCTGCACAAAAGAGTAACGGCGCTCAAGGGGGGATACAGGCAGAACCTGGCACTGACAGGCGCCATGCTCGCGGGAAAATCCTCCATCCTCAGGCATTTCCTCATGGACATCCGGGACCCCGATATAATACCTATTTACATCGAGATGGGGGATGATGACTTTAACGTTTTCAGCGAGCGTTTCATGGCGACGCTGCTTTACAGGTATTTGAGGTCCGAGCACCTGGGCGCCGAGGGGGACTTCAAGAAGCTCAAGGCGCTGGCGCGTCCGCGCGTGCCGGAAACAATGAGGTGCGTCGATAAGATAAGCAGGGCCCTCAGGCAGAAAAAGAACGACCTGGCTTACGAGGCCCTTCTTTCCCTGACGTCCGTGTTCAAGACAGAGACCGGGAAAAGCTGCATAGTCATCCTTGACGAGTTCCACAACCTTTCCAACTTCAGGCTTAAAAGGCCGTTCCAGGTCTTCGGTAAGTTCATAATGATCCAGAAGAACACCATGTACATGGTCTCGAGCTCGCAGAAGACGCTCCTGGGCGAGATACTCGACACCAAGCTGTCTCTTCTTTTCGGCAATTTCGAGGTCCTTGAAGTGCGCGGTTTTGATAACGTGACAGCCAGGTCTTTTCTCTCGGACAAGATGAAAGAGTCGGACCCGGGCTGGAACGTGAAGGATTATATAATACAGCTCTCGGAAGGCAATCCTTTCTATCTGGAGGTCCTGGCCGAGAGGTATGTCCAGATCTCGACCGCGCGGGAGGAGCCGTTCGAGCCGAAGGAATGCCTCCTTGAAGCTTTCGCCGACCTTCTTTACAGGTCGGAGGGGGTGCTGAACCAGTACTACACCAACAACATGAACTTCTTCCTGGAGAAGAAGTACAGGAAAAAGTTCATACCGCTTCTTGTATCGATGGCTAAAGGGAACAGCACGATAAAGTCCATCCAGAAGGACATGGGAAGCAGGGACAAGGACCTGGGCGCCAGACTGCAGAAGCTCCAGTCGATGGACCTTATTTACAACAGCGGGGTGTTTTACAGGATATCAGACAGGCTTTTTGAGTTCTGGCTCAAGAATGTTTACCGCCTCAAGACGCGCTCCATGATAGACGACATGGACATAAAGTACCTTGAGTTCAAAAAGGCGGTCGGCGAGGAGTTTGAGGCGTTCCGTTCTTTTTCTTCAAAGGGACTGGAAAGCCGTATTATAGAACTTTTCAGTTCGTTCAACAACGAGAAGATACGGTTGAGGTTCAACTGCAGGAAGATGCCCCGTTTCGACGAGGTGACAAGCCGCTCTATTTCAGACAGCAAGTTCGCGCTCACCGGGAGGGCCGGCAACAAAGAATGGATATGCCACGTCAAGACCGGCGACATAACGGACGAACATGATATCTGCCAGCTCTGGGAACAGAAAGCCGGCAGCGAACGGCGGAAGGCGGCCAGGAAGATCATTATCCCGCTTAAGGGTATTGAGCAGAACGCTTTTCTCCTTGCGAAGGAACAGAACATCTGGGTCTGGGGCCCGCAGCAGTTGAACAGTATAATGCGGCTTTACGGAAACTTCGAGCTCGTATTATGAAAATAGGCGTCATAGCCGATACCCACATACCGGTTTCCGCCCGGGAACTGCCGCAGAAGGTCTACGACTATTTCAGCGGGTGCGACCTGATAATCCACGCCGGCGACGCGGTCGAGATGTCGGTCATTGAAAAGCTGAACGCCATAGCCGAGACCAGGGCTGTCCGCGGCAACATGGACAGCCTCGAGGTGAGAAAGCGGCTCCCGGAAAAGCTCGTCCTTAAGGCTGGCGGCAAGAGCATAGGGGTCACCCACGGAACAGGGTCGGCCTTCAAGGTCAAGGAGGCGGCGCTGGCCGCTTTCAGCGAGAAGATGGATATCATAATCTTCGGGCATTCCCACGTTCCTTTCAACGAGACGATAGACGGCACGCTTTTTTTCAACCCGGGCAGCGCCACGGACAGGGTCTTCGCGCGGTACCGTTCATTCGGTGTCATCGAGATCGAAGGGGATGATATCAAAGCCCGGATAATAAAGATCGATGATTGAACGATGGTCTGGATAGAATTCGCCGCATGCTCCGCGCTGATGATCTTCTTTGCCTATGAGCTCTGCAAAGAGGGCGTCATACTCTCAAAAAAGACCCGCATCGAGGAAGGCCTTATAGGGATGTTCTTTCTGGCGCTGGCGACCTCTTTCCCCGAGGGAGCGACGGGGGCGACGGCCGTTTTTTACCTCGGGAATAACAGCCTCGGCTACGGCGATATCATGGGATCGATCATTGTGAATCTCATGATCCTCCTGTTCCTCGATCAATATAAAGGCAGGGGGAGGATCCTTTCAGGGCTTTCAAGGATCAACCGCCTGACCGGGGTTTTCGCTTTACTGCTTATTTCCGCGGTCCTTTTCTTCGCCGCGGTCCGCTTTTCAGGGGTACCGGTCCCTTCCTTCGCCGGAATAGGCATAGAGAGCCCGATGATCGCCGTCGCGTACATCGTATGCCTCGATATGGTCAGAAGGAACAACAAAGGCCAAGAGCCCGTTTTTAACGGGAAAGGGGAGAACGTTCTCAGGGTCTGGGCTAAATTCATCGTCCTTCTCGGGATAGTAATGCTGCTTGGCGTCTGGCTGGCCGGGACGGGCGAGAAAATAGCCGAGGCGACAAACCTTTCGCAGACTTTCGTAGGCATGCTTTTTCTCGGCGTTTCGACCTCGTTCCCTGAGATGATAGTGTCTTTCGCGGCTCTCCGGGCCGGATCCCCCAATATGGCTGTCGGCAATATCCTGGGAAGCAACATGTTCGACGTATTCCTTATACCGCTTATGGACGCGCTTTCCAGGTCCCCTATACTCGGGGGCATGACGTCCGGGCAGATGGCCGCGACCGTAGTGGCCTTCCTGGTGACTGCCGTGGCAGTGACCGCGTTGTATGTTAAAAAGGACGCTCGCCTCAGGATAAACTGGGACACGTCCCTGATTTTTATTGTAGGTTTTATCGGCTTTGTGATATTATACTTTCTAAAGTGACCGTCATGGAACATAAACTGCTTACCAGGGAAGAGCTTGAAAAGAGGGAATACCAGTGGCTTGCCCCCTACGCCATGAAAAGCGCCGAGACCGGCGGGAGGCGCCATAAGGAACGGGAACACCCCTACCGCACTGTTTACCAGAGGGACAAGGACAGGATAATCTATTCCACCGCTTTCCGCAGGCTTGAGTACAAGACGCAGGTATTCGTCAACCACGAAGGCGACTATTACCGCACGAGGCTGACCCACACGCTTGAAGTGGCCCAGATAGCCAGGACGATCGCCAGGGCCCTGAGGCTAAACGAGGAGCTTGTCGAGGCGATAGCGCTGGCGCATGACCTGGGGCACACGCCTTTCGGCCACGCCGGAGAGGACGCTCTGGCTGAGCTTATGAAGGACCACGGGGGGTTCGACCACAACACGCACGGGCTGCGCGTGGTGGACCTCCTGGAAAAAAAGTATCCCGACTTTGACGGGCTCAACCTGACGAGGGAGATACGCAGGGGCATAATAAGGCATTCCACGCCGTATGATCTTAAGAGGATGGGGGAGGTCGATATTTCGGGGCCCTCGCTGCTGGAGATACAGGTGGTGGATATCGCGGATGAGATAGCTTATGATAACCATGACCTTGACGACGGCCTGAAAAGCAGCCTTCTAAGCCTCGGGGACCTGGAGGGGGTACCCCTTTGGGACGAGGCGGCGCATGAGGTAGCGGTGAAGTTCCCTGGCATCGACGTTGAGACCGGCAGGTCCCAGATAGTGCGGAATCTTATAGACCTTCAGGTCTCGGACGTCATTGACAGCACCATCGGCAGACTGGTGTCAATGGATATAAAGGATGTTTCCGAGCTGGACGGCAAGCAGGGGAAGGTCGTGGATTTCAGCCGGGAGATGGGGGCCAAAAAAGCCCCTTTCCGGGCGATGCTCATGGAAAAGATGTACAGGCACTACCGTGTCGTAAGGATGTCAGGGAAGGCCGCGCGTTTTCTCAAGGCGCTTTTCCGGTTATACAGCGAGAACCCCGACCAGCTGCCCCCCCAGGCGAAAGAAAAGATCGAGGAAAGGGGAAAGCACCGGGTCATATGCGATTACATGGCGGGCATGACTGACAGGTATGCCCTTGACCAGTACAAGAAATTCTTTGAACCATACGAGAGAGTATGAACAAGGTCGATAGACAAGAAACATACAGGCAGGCCCTTTTTGAGAAGCTTAAGGAGAACTGGGATCTCCGGCAGGAGATATCCGCCTTCAGCAGGTACCTCAAGACGCACGAGTGGGTGTTGATGGGCGAGATCCCGGAGTCTTATCCTGATATTAAAAAGTCGGATATAGCCAGGCATATTAAAAAGCACATAACATCCTCGGAGGCTCTCCGCAAGGCGCTGAGAATAGTGCAGCGCAATCTGAAAAAAACAAAAAAAGACAGGAGCCTTGAGCAGTTCCAGTATTGCGGCAAACTGCACGCTATTTGTTATCCTCTTATGGTGGACGAAAAAGTGTTCGGTTACATAGGCCTTTGCGGTCTCAAGAAGAGGATGTCCGCGGACCTGGTCAACATATTCACGTCCTTTACCGAAGCGGTCATAAGGGAAAGCCAGAAGGAGCTGGAGCTGGAAGAGCTCAACAAGACGATAAGGCCGAGGGCCATAGCGCTTTCCACTGTTCATACCGTCCACAGGCTTATGACGTCCACGCTTGACATGGGCGAACTGCTCCCGAGGGTGGCGCGCCTTTCGCTCCAGGTGATAAGGGCGAACAGGTGTTCCATCAAGATGGTCGATAAGAAGAAGAAGCTGCTCCTGCCTGTAACGACCATAGACCTGAGGAAGAAAAAAACAAAGCTGAAGAAGGTGCGCATCGGCAAGTACGCTCCGGGCAAGGCCGTAAAAAGAGGCACGCCCGTGCGCGGCCGGGATTATATGGCCATTCCCATGATAGACGAGGACGTGGTCGGCGTGATAACGCTGTACGATAAGCTCGACGGCAGGGATTTCACCCAGTTCGACGAGGAGATCATGAAGACTCTCGCCGAGCAGGCCGCGATAGCTATCAAGAACGCGCAGCTTTTCCGGGAGCAGGCCGATCTGACGCTGAGCAGCATAAAATGCATAGCCCGCCTTCTTGAGAACAGGCCGCACGGCGCTCACAGGGCGGAGGCATCTTTCATAAAGCTTATCAACATAATCGGCCCGAAGCTTGAAATGAACGAAAGCGAGATAAAGATGCTCCAGTACGCGGCCATGCTGCACGACGCGGGGCAGATCAGCATCCCTGAAAAAGTGCTCATGAAAAGGGGCGAGCTTACGGGACACGAATTCGCGATAGTCAAGACGCACCCCACAAGGGGGGCCACGATACTCTCGAAATTCAAGCCGCTGAAACCCATAGTCCCGATCATACTTTATCATCACGAGAATTACGACGGGACAGGGTATCCGAAGGGCTTGAAAGGCAAGGATATACCTCTTCCCGCCAGGGTGCTTGCGATAGTATCTTCTTTCGAGGCCATGATAACCGAGAAACCTTACCGCAAGGCCCTTCCGATAAACAGGGCCGTAAAAGAGGTAAGGAAGGGCGCGGGGACCCAGTTCGACCCCAAGATAGTTGAGATATTCTGCGAAGCTGTCACGCGCAAGGACGTCCGCAGGCTTCTTGAAAAAGAGCTGGGCCAGCAATAACCGTTCAACGAACATCCTGTTATGAAAGTCTTCAAGAGATCATTCAGGTCGATCTTGTATATCTTAGCGGCAGCCGCGGCCCTGGCGGCAGTATCGGCTGGGGTCGCCGCGCTGAACGCGGGCCGGATAATATCTTTTTCCGTCAACGCCTTCACGGGATACACGTTGACGTATGACAGGTGGAAAGGTAATCCCCTGGCGAAGAGCGAGTTATACGGCCTGGAACTCCGGATCAAGGGTAAGGACTTTTCGGTATCTGCCGAGAGGGGGTATCTGGATCTCGACCTGCCTGCCTTTTTAAAGGACAGGAAGTTGCACATAGAGGTCCGCCTGAAGGATGCCGTTCTCGCCTCCCCTCCGCTGGGAAAGGAGGGCATGGATCCCGGAGATAATGTGCTTTCGGAGGTTTTCAAGGCCCGGGAGGTATATGATGAGGTCGCCTTCGTCGTATGGATGGGGCCGCGGGAGGTAAAAATAGAACAGTTTATCGCCAATTCCGGTAATATCAGGCTTCAGGGGGATTACTCCCTGCAAAAAGACAAGGACGTGATCGACCTGGACCTGAAGCTTTCGTTCTCACCCCAGATAGCCGGCAGTTTGCCGCAGGAAGTAAGGGAGAACGTCCTTTCTCCCGATGAGGGAGGCTGGTACAGCACAGTAATAAACTACAAGGGCAACCCGATCTTCCTGAAGGCCCTGTATTCCATCGCTTTCTGAGGCTCCATACCGCTTAACCCCTTGCTATTTCAGCGCAATATGCTAAAATATAGCCCAAATGGCGGACCACGATTATCAGGAAGATCTGTTCGGTGAAGGCGCTTACGGCAAAAAGGTCGCAAGGCCCCGGATCCTTAACAGGTATTATAAACAGAGGGTCCTTCCGCAACTGCGTTTACCTGTTGAATATACAGTAATAGCTGCCATAGGGGTCCTTGTTCTGGTGGTAATAGCATACGCTGTTGGAGTTGAGCGGGGAAAGAGCATCGCCGCCGTAAAAATGCCGGATATGCCGGTAGAGGAACTTATATCCGCGGGCGAGGAACTTGAGATATCTTCCGGCCCGGAAGACGTGGAGGCGGGGCTTGACCTCGAGCTGGAACAAGAGGGCGCCCCTGGATCGTTAGAAGAGTCCGGCGCGCCGGAAGAGGCCGCCGGCGAGCAAGCCGGCAGCGGGGTCATATCCGTTTACGTGATACAGCTGGCGTCTTTCAAGAACGAGTCTTCGGCGGTGCGGGAAGTGAAAAAGCTTGCGAAAAGCGGTTTCGACGCGGGCGTCGCCAGGAAAGGCGAATGGTACCAGGTGTTCGCCCAGGGGTATGACACGATCGATGAGGCGACCAGGGCGAAAAGGGACCTGAGAGAAACATACGTGGATTGCTATATCCGCAGGGTAAAATAGGAGGAAAAATGACACAGCATCCAAGTCTGAAAGGAAGCGCTGAAAGCGGTAAATTCCGCTCTGTGCCGAAGCGGTATGAGAAGATAAAGGAACTGGCCGAAAAGGAAAAATGGGACGAGGAAAAGGACTCCATCTATCATCTTCCCAAGGTCAAAAGGATAAAGTTCAAGGTCAAGAAGACGAAAGCAGCCGCTGAAGAGGGCGCGGAAGCCGAAGGCGCGGCCGCGGCCGTTGAGGGCGCCGCCGGCAAGGAAGGCGCCGCCGGCAAGGAAGGCGCACCCGCCAAGGAAGGCGCACCCGGCAAGGAAGGCGCCGGCAAGCAGGCGCCGCCCAAGGGCGAGAAAAAAGAAGGTAAGAAATAATTGGAAAACGTCGTTTCTTTTGAGGAGTTCAAGAAGCTGGACCTCCGGACAGCCAGGATAAAGGATGTCCAGGCCCATCCTGACGCCGACAAGCTGTATGTTATCCAGATAGAGGTCGGAGACCTGACAAAGCAGATAGTCGCCGGAATAAGGGCGCAGTATACCCCCGAAGAACTCATAGGAAGGCTGATCATCGTGATCAACAACCTGGAGCCGGCCACCATAAGGGGAGAGAGGTCTGAGGGCATGCTTCTTGCCGCCAACGACGACGGAGACCCCGTAATACTCGTTCCGGAAAAAGAAGTGCCGTCGGGGGTCATGATCACCTGATGAAAGCGGTATCCGCCGAACAGATGGCCGAGATAGACAGGAGGGCACAGTCTGAATACGGCATGCCGCAATCGCTTCTTATGGAGAACGCGGGCCGTTCGGCCGCCGAGCTGATCGCGCGCGATCTTTCCCCGTTGAAAGATGAAAAAGTGCTTGTTCTCTGCGGAAAAGGCAATAACGGCGGCGACGGTTTCGTTATAGCCAGATATTTCGCTCAGCTATCCCCCGCTAAACTTACCATTTATGTAACAGACCTTTTTAATGTGCGTCCGGGAGCCGCCCTGGAAAATCTGGACAAAATAAAAAAAATGGGCCTTGATATACGACCGATCGAAGACCTTTCCGCGTCGGGCGGCATCGGCGGTTTCACGGTAGCCGTGGACGCTTTATTCGGTACGGGGTTCCGCGGAGAGCTGCCGGAGAACTGCCGGAGGGCGGGGGAGGAGCTGAGGACAAGCAACATAAGGACATATGCCATAGATGTCCCTTCCGGCCTTAACGCCACCAACGGCGAAGCCGCTGAAGGATGCGTAGAGGCCTTCAAAACAATTACTTTCGGGCTACCCAAAAAAGGATTTTACCTGAATGAAGGCCCTCGATGCTGCGGGGAGATCACCGTTACGGATATAGGGTTCCCGGACGCTCTTCTTGAGCCTTACCTTTGATCCTGCCTGTATACCTTGTTCGCCGATTTTTTTGCCTTTTAACCCTTTATATGCTATATTTTACGGGATCATGAAGAAAATAAGATTAGACCTGGGCGAAAGAAGCTATAGTATCCACGTGGGCGCGGGGGCCGTAAAAAGGCTCCCGGATGTTCTAAAGCGGATCGGCGGTGTCCCTCCGGTAGTCCTCATCACTGATAACATCGTAGCCAGGAAGACATTGAGAATATTCAGGCCGGTTATAGCGGCTCTCCCCAACGAGGTTATCCGCATCCAGGTCCCGAGCGCGGAAAGGTCAAAGTCGCTTGAGGTTTTCCAGGAGGCCGTTCAGAAAATATGCAGAAAGACCCGGACCCACCGCCCGGTCATTATCGCGCTCGGCGGTGGAGTGGTCGGCGACCTGGCGGGGTTCATAGCCGCCACTTTCCGGAGGGGGGTGCCGCTGGTCCAGGTCCCCACGACCCTTCTGGCCCAGGTGGACTCGGCCATAGGAGGCAAGGTAGGTATTGACCTGCCGGAGGCCAAGAACCTTGTGGGAGCTTTTTACCAGCCGGTATCCGTTCTGTCGGACCTGGATCTACTTGACTCGCTTCCCGCCAGGCAGGTCAGGAACGGTATGGCCGAGGTCATCAAATACGGCGTTATTTCGAGCAGGGAACTGTTCGTTTATCTTGAGAACAACATGAGGGACCTCTTATCCTTGAAGAAGAAGCCCCTGGAAGAGGTGATAAAAGAGTGCGCCGCGATAAAGGCCAGGACCGTTGAAAAGGATGAAAGGGACTGTAAGGACATCAGGATCGCGCTTAATTTCGGGCATACACTCGGTCACGCTATTGAAGCCGCCTCGGGCTACTCAAAGGCTTACAATCACGGCGAATCCGTGGGCCTGGGCATGCTGATCGCGGCTGATATCGCTTTAAAGATCGAGATGTTCAGGGAGAAAGACCTCGCCAGGCTCAGGGATCTGATAAAGAAGGCGGGATTACCGCTTAAGTGCAGGGGCGTTAACGTCAGGGAAATACTCAACGCGCACAGGTACGATAAAAAGTTCATAACAGGAGCCAACAGGCTTGTCCTTCCCAGAAGGATAGGTTCGGTAGAGGTGGTAGAGGATATACCCCGCCTGCTCATCAAAACGGTCCTCAGAAAATATGTCACCTGATCCGGCGCCCATAAATGTATCCACTTCAAGGAAGAACCAGCTTATTGATATTACCGCCGAGGTATCGCGGGCGGTAAGCTTAAGCGGCGTAGACGGCGGTGTGTGCCTTGTTTGCGTGCCGCATACGACCGCCGGTGTCACTATTAACGAGAACGCTGACCCCGACGTAAGATCCGACATCATAAAGGGGCTTGACGCGATAGTGCCGGATGACCTGGATTATGAGCATTCCGAGGGCAATTCACCGGCGCATATAAGATCATCGATAATTGGGAACACAGCGCAGGTCCCGGTCGTCGGGGGTAAGCTTTTGCTCGGGACATGGCAGGGGGTATATTTCTGCGAGTTCGACGGCCCCCGTTCCAGGAAAGTATACGTAAAAGTATTAGAAGGCTAGCTTAAGAACAGTTAAGATACCGTTAATTCAACCCGGCAGAAACCAACCAGGTTGGAAATATGGAAGGGCATAAGATACAGATCAGGGTAAGGTACGAGGAGACGGACCAGATGGGGGTGGTGTATTACGCCAACTATCTGGTATGGTTCGAGATCGCGCGCACGGAATTTTTCCGTGAAAAAGGCGTCGAGTACAGAAAGATCGAAGAACAGGACAAGGTTTTCATCCCTGTTGTCGAGGCGCAATGCCGTTACAGGGCCCCCCTGAGATATGACGACCTGGTCGATATAAAGATCGACCTGACGGATGTCGGCAGGACGCGCGTTGTTTTTGAATATGAGGTCTCGTCCGGAGGAAAGATAAAAGCCACAGGCATGACAAGGCATGCTTTTGTGGACGCGAAAGGCGCGCCCATACCCGTTCCCCGAAAAATAAAAGAGGTTTTAACTTTAAAGTGAGGTTAAGGCCGGCCCTACCTTAAGCGAAGCTCGAATTCCTCTCCGCTTGAAAGAAGCGTGACCTTGCTGGGCATGATACTGATGACTGAAAACCCGTCCACGATATCGCCTTCGCCCACGAGCATGCCGTTCAATACCGCCTGCGGCAGCATGACCGAATACATGATACCGCTCAGGACAGGGACAGGTTTACTTACGGCCGTCTCCAAAGCCGCTTCAGCCGGGAGAGCGTCTTCGTTATCAACAGTTTCGACCGCCGCCGGTCCGACAGCGGTCTCCGCCATTTCCGGCGCTTGCGATACAGGCTCATCAAGGGGGGGAGCCGCGGATGTCCTGGAAAGAAAAAGCAGGAAAAAGACGGCGCAAAGCGGCAGTAATGCGGCCGCCGCCGCAAAAATGAACCTGTAGGCGCTGGAAACAGGTCTTTTTGTTTTAACGGAAGGGCTTTTCGCGCCGAGAGCGATAAGCCCTGGGTCCACGATGCCGGGGTCAGACAGCGCCGTTTTGGCTATTCGTTGTTCCTGGACCTTTCTGAGCGCTTCAGTTACTATGCTCATATCAAATCACCGCCAGACTGTATTGACCTTCATGTTCCTCAATGCTTTTTTCGATTATCTCATGCCCTAATTGATGAGTATCCTTTACAAAACCCATCAGAAGGGCTTTATCGCAGATGAGATTAATGATCCTCGGGATGCCGCCGGAGTAGGAAAATATGAGGTCTAACGCGCCGGGCGAAAGATCGACCTTTCCGCGGGATCCCGCGACAGAAAGCCTGTGGTAGATGTAGCCGCGCAGCTCTTCGCGCTCGAGGGCTCTAAGGTGAAAGCGCACGCTTACGCGCTGCCGGAGCTGGACAAGCGACGGCGAGTTGAGCTTTTCACGGAGCTGGGGCTGTCCTACAAGTATTATCTGAAGGAGCTTCTCCTTGTCGGTCTCGAAGTTCGAGAGCATACGGATGGTCTCAAGGGCTGAAGAGCGAAGGTTCTGCGCCTCGTCGATTATCAGCACAACGTTGTTGTTTTTGGAAAGCTCCTCAAGAAGGAAATCGTCGAGCTGGCGGAGAAAAGAGACCTTGCTGCGGCGTTCCGGGACGATCCCGAAATCCTCAAGGACGGCTTCAAGAAGCTGTTTCTCCGGAAGGTTCGAGTTGAAAACAAGGGAGGTCTTGGTGCCGTCGTCGAGCCTTTTTAGTAGAGCGCGGCAAAGGGTGGTCTTGCCCGCGCCTATCTCGCCCGTAACCTCGATAAAGCCTTTTCTCTGTTCTATGCCGTATGTCAGATGGTCCAACGCTTCTTTGTGTGTATGCGAAAGGTAGAGAAAATCGGGGTCACTGGTGACGTTGAAAGGATTTTCCTTAAGTCCGTAATATTCGAGGTACATTTTCCTGCGCAGGCTCCTTTTTCATATAAGTATACCGTAAGAAACGCGATAGTCAAATCCATGATCGGTATTAACACAAGCACCGGCCGGGTGCGGGGGTGTTTCGTGCGGGAGGATCCACACCGGGCGGAGGGGCCCGGCAGAAACACCCCCGCACACCGGCGATATTCACTTTTACCGTAAATTCACTTGAAATTCCCGGGGCGCTGATGTATATTTACGTATTATGATATGGGAAGGGATAAACCAGAGAAAATTTCCGAGAGTGAGCTATAAGTGCCGCATACGCGTTTCAAAAGGCGGACACGAAGAGGTGATAGATACCCTCACTGAGAATATCGGAGCCGGCGGCATATGCGTGGTGCTGGACAGCGACTTCGGCCTTTTCGAGGTGGTATCCCTTGAGATATATCTGGAGGACGGGCTGGAGCCGATACTTTGCAAGGGGACGATAGTGTGGGTCGTTAAGAGACACCCCGCGAAAAAGACCGAGCCGCTCAGGTACGATACGGGTATAGAGTTCCAGGATATCAACGAGCAAGACAGGCAGAGGATATATAACCTGGTCAACAATATATTGGAGTCACAGGCTTGACATACCACAAGTCGCATGATATACTTCAGGTAATTTAAATAGTAATATTTATAATGTTCGTAATCAGGAGGAGGTGAAAGAGAGTCATGCAGAAAGCGATAAAAATCATGTTCGTTTGCTTTGTAGTAGTAGCTATGGTAGGTATGGCTACCCAGTGCTATGCGCAGGATCCCGCGAAGAAACTTGGTAGGGGTTTAGCGAATATCCTTACCGGCTGGGTAGAGCTTCCGAAGAATATCTATGAGACGAGCGTTGAAGAGAACGTGCTTTCGGGTCTTACCATGGGTCTGGCAAAAGGTGTTGGTATGACGATAGTCAGAACGGGCGCCGGCGTGTACGAAGCCGTCACATTCCCGTTCCCGATACCGGAAGATTACCAGCCCGTGCTGGAGCCGGAATTCGTGTTCAGCGAATGATCTCGATGAGTTGATAGTAAAACAGAAAGGGAGCGATCTAGGTCGTTCCCTTTCTGTTTATAAAGGCGGTCACAGGGGGCTAAATGGGCGAAAAAAGAAAATACATGCGTTTCAACGTTTTCATGGACGCTTTACGCCGCAAGGCTGACGGCGCCGACAAGCTTAAGGTAAGCAATTTCAGCAGGGAAGGAATGGGCGTGATCAGCAGAGAACCCTTTAAAGAGGGGGATGACGTCAACATAGAGCTTACCATCCCTGGAGATAATATTCCCGTGATACTTGAAGGCCAGATAGCCTGGACAAAAGATCCTGAAACAGATAATTTCCAGTACAGGGGCGGTGTAAGGTTCAAGAAGATAGCCAACGGGGACAGAAGCAGGATCCTCGAGTATATATATCAGAAATGGATAATGCCGACTGATTTTGGATTACAACAATAAGAGCCGGAGGGAAAATGTGTCCTGAAGAGGAAAAAAAAGAGGAGAAGGCGCAAGAGGAAAAGCAGCCTGAACCGCAGAAAGAAGAAGTGAAAAAGGAAGAGGCCAAAGAAGCGCCCAAGGAAGAGGCCAAAGAAGCGCCCAAGGAAGAGGCCAAAGAAGCGCCCAAAGAAGAGGCCAAAGAAGCGCCCAAGGAAGAGGCCAAAGAAGAGGCCAAAGAAGAGGCCAAAGAAGATGCTCCAAAAAAAGGCCCTTCAAGGCAGCCCAAGGCTACGGCCCCTCCCAAACCCACCGATTGCGCCGGTTGCGGCAAGACCCTTATAAAGAAGCTCTGGTACTACAGGAACGGGGCTTTCTATTGCACAAAGAAATGCTACCTGCGTAAAGCCGAAGAGGAAAAAAAGAAAGCGGCTGAGGAGAAGCAAAAAGCCGAGGAAGAGGCCGCAAAGGCCGCTTCTGAGACGGCGGGATCCCCAAAAGAGGAATAGTACATGGGCCGCGTTTCCTTGAACGTAAAGGTTGCGCGGCCTCTGCGCGGTCTGCCATCCACAATAATCGATCTTGAACGACGATCATGCACCCCTTAACGAAATGTCAGTAATGATATTGGTCAGCAGCTGTCTCTTAGGAAAAAAGTGCGCGCATGACGGAAAGGCGCGGACCTCAATAAAAGTAATAGAGATAGCCGAAAAATACGGTTACGTTGACATATGCCCTGAAATGGCCGGCGGACTGCCGAGCCCGAGGAATATGTATGAGATCTCAGGAGGCGGCGGGGCGGACGTCCTGGATAAAAAAGCAAAAGTGATCACGCCTTCAGGCGAAGACTTCTCACTTGAATTTATTCGGGGCGCGGAAGAGACGCTGCGAGAGGCCAGGCGGCACGGCGTAAAGATAGCGATCCTTAAAGCCAGAAGCCCATCATGCGGAAAATGCCGCGTATATTCAGGACGTTTTGACAGGTCCCTGAAGAACGGCGCGGGAGTAACGGCCGCCCTTCTAATAAAAAACGGCATTAAAATATATACAGATGAAGAATGGGAAAAAGCTTCCGGTGAACTTAGTATTTTGAAAAAAAACTGACAAATGTTATAATTATATTAATATGTACAGCGAATGCGTTTTTTGTGAGATAGCGGCCGGTCGGATAAAAGCCGAAGTGCTTTACCAGGACGATGATATTATCGCCTTCAGGGATATTAACGCCCAGGCGCCGCTGCATGTTCTTTTGATACCCCGCAAGCACATAGAGACGCTGAACGACGTTTCACCCGGCGACGCGGATATTCTCTCAAAGCTTATACTGGCGGCGAAGGAGCTTGCCGGCAAAGAGGGGATATCCGAAGACGGTTACCGTTTAGTGATAAACTGCAACAGGAACGCCGGCCAGGAGGTATTCCACCTTCATGTGCATCTTCTCGGAGGCAGGAAATTCTCCTGGCCGCCGGGATAAGGACTGGCCGTAAAAGTTCCCATGGACCTTTAAACCATATCAACGGAGGCTGTAAATGGCTAAGACTGAACGCAGAAGGTACCCCAGGATAAAGGATGATAACATATCTATACAGCTCTCAGGCGACGGCTTCAACGCCATAACCCAAAGCCTTGACGTGAGCGCTTCCGGCATCTACTGCAAAGTTGACAGGCATATACCCGTTATGACCAGGCTGCAGATAGTCCTGTCGCTTCCCGGTAAAGGAAGATCCTCCAGGAAGGTGACCATGAACATTGACGGGGTAGTCGTAAGGGAGCATCCCGTTAAAAAGGACGGCCGCGTACAGCATTATGACGTGGCCATATTTTTCAACACCCTTTTGCCCAGGGAGAGGGAAACGCTCGTAAAGTATATCAACAACAGGAGCAAATGACGGGTCCCGCGCCGATGGTCATCACGGAATATATTTCCATAAAAAGCAGGGGGAATACCGACGTTATCGACATAACGCCGGACTGCCGCGGCATAGTGAGCTCCTCCGGCATTACAAGCGGAGTTATAACGGTCTTCAATCCGGGGTCTACCGGCGGGCTTACCACCATAGAGTATGAACCGAACCTTGTAAAGGACCTGAGGGATTCGCTTGATGTGTTCGCCCCGGCGGATAAGACCTATGAGCACGAAAAGACATGGCACGACGACAACGGGTCCTCGCATGTCCGGTCTTCCATAATGGGGCCGTCCATATCCGTGCCTTTTGTCGACGGCGAGCTTACGCTCGGGACCTGGCAGCAGGTGGTGTTCTGTGATTTTGATACCCGCCCGCGCGACAGGCGTCTTGTCGCGCAGGTGGTCGGAGATTGAGCCGGATCTATGTTCATCTTCTCACAAAAAAGACCCGTCAAGCTGATAACCAGCATCATCTTCAGGGAGCAGGAGTTCCTCGCGAGGGCGGAGGGCCGTTTAAGAAAGTTGTACGGGCCGCTCGAGGACCTTCAAAAGGTCTCTCCTTTCGACTTTACGGATTATTACTATGAGGAGTTCGGGAAGCCCTTGAACCGCAAGCTTATATGCTTCAAAAGGCTCGTCGATACCGAAAAATTCTACAAGATAAAACAGGCTACCAATAGTATAGAGGACCGTTACAGGGAAAGAGGAAAAAGAAAGGTGAACATAGACCCGGGGTACGTGACGGAGGCCAAGCTTGTCCTCTGGACGACCAAGGACTACACGCACCGCATATATATAGGCAGGCAGATATACGCCGAGTCCACCCTGTATTACGAGGACGGGACCTTCAAGCCGTGGCCGTGGACGTATCCCGATTACGCGTCAGGGGACCTGGTCGAATATTTCAACGATGTAAGGGGTATTTACATAAAGGACCTGAAAGGCAGGGAAAGGGGCCGCCGGGATGTTCCTTAAGAAAAAACACATACTGGTGATAATACTATCCTCCGCGATAATAACCGGGGTGTTAGTGTCCACGCTCGCGGTTTACAGCCTATATATGCAGTGGAAAGAGGACAGTTTCGCGCTGAGATACAGGAATTCCATCTATAAGCTGACGGCTGAGATCTTCCGGGACGACGTGATAATATCCAGCCTCAGCGTAAAGATAGAAAACGATAAGATATTCGGTAAGTCACCGGTCCTCGAGGGCACGATAAAGAACAGCTCAAACAAGACCTTGACCTCTATATTAATGGAGATCTCATACATAAGGCCAGACGGAACAGTGGCCTATAAAGGGTGGATGCACCCTCTGGGAGAAAAGCATTTCGGGGATTTTACCATGCCCCAGGCCGCGAGGCAGGCAAGGCACGTTCTTGTGCCGGGAGAGACCGTGCACTTCCGCCAGGTGCTCAGGAACTGCCCCCGCGACATCGTAAGGCAGATCTCCTCCAAGTCTAATTTCGCGAAGAACCAGTCAGTTAAAAAAGCGGAGTTCGAGTATTCAATGGTGGGGCTAAGCGTGTCATGAAAAAACTCGTTTTTCTGGTATTCTTATCTGTTTTCCTGCTCATACTTATCATAATCCTGACTTTTTTCCTCATTGATATGGGAGGGCACAAGGGCTTTGTTTACGAGGTATACCGCGGCGGCGAGAAGCGGGGCACCGTACGCGTTGACAGGTATATAACCGAGGGCAAACTGGTCTTTAAAAGCGCGTCGGAATACGCTTCCACCCTCGGGTATCCCGCCGTCAGCGAAAAACTGTTCCTTGATAAAAGGGACATGACCCCCCTCAAGTTCGTTCGTGAAACATCAGGCGCCAGGGGAGGCATGAAACTGAACATGATAGTCCAGTCAGGCGAGACGGCGGAAGTCCTGTATATCGATCCGCCTGAATACCTGGCGCTTAAGGGCTTCCAGACCGGCGGCAATACGATGGTGTTATCACCGGCTGACGTAATGCTTTATATGCCTATCATGGAAAGGTACAATTTCTGGAAAAAAGGCACCCAGTATTTTGAGGTCATGATACCGGTGGAGTTGCCGCTGCCTCCCATGAGGGATAAGGCGGGCATAAGTTATATCGCCGATGAATACGTGCCTGCGCTGGGCAGGCGCGTAGAGGCTGAAAGTTTTCTTGTTAAGGCCGGGGGGCTGCCGGAGGCCAGGATAACGCTTTCAAAATACGGCCATAATATCCTTGTCCTTGAGATAGGCGAATTAAGGACGAGATTCGTTCTCGCCGAACGCATTGAAAGCCCGGGCAAAAGGCTGGAACCACTGATGCGTAAATTATTGTCGGTCAAACGCTTTTTGGCCAGCGGCGAGATCGAGCAGGAGAAACAGGTGGAATCAGCGGGCAGAGAGCGAACAGGGCCGCGATCAGGGAAAGAGGTATTCTTCGAAAGCGGCAATCTTATACTTTCAGGGCGGATATGGACGCCGGCCGACGCCGGGTCAGGGGCGGCGGCTGTGCTTATCCCCGACGACGGGGTCATGACGATGGGCGAAAGTTATCTTATAAGTAAGATGGCTGAAGCTATCTCGGACGCCGGGATGACCGCCCTTGTTTTCGACAGCCCCGGGCAGGGTAAGAGCCAGGGGAGTTTGCAGGGGTTTGACGACGACAAAAAGGTCCGTAATATAAAAGCCGCGGTGGATTTCCTCGCGAAGCAGGCTTCTGGATCGGAGATGCCGGTCAACCTGATCGGTCATGGACAGGGCGCTTATCTGGCGCTGAAAGCGGCTTACGGGGATCCAGTTGTATCTTCCTGCGTTCTTCTTAACATGCCTTTATCCGATAAGAACGGATTAGTATATTCGGGCGTTTCCGAAGAGGACATACAGTCTGCTCTTTCGCGCAGAGGTCTCGGCCCGTTCGACCGAGGATTTATGGAGATGGTGGCGGAAAGGGCGGGGGAGCACGCCGGGAATGTCGTCGGTTCACAGGACGAATTCCTGTTCTTCCTCGGCTCAAGGGTCCCCTCGAGGGAATACAGGCAGTTCCTGGCAAGAGAGCCTTACGGCGAGGCCGTTAACAGCGATAAGCCCGTGCTCCTTATTTTCGGAAAGGACGATCCTTTTTTCGAACAGAAAAAAGCGGATGAGCTGAAGAGAGCGCTGGCGTCCAAAAGGAAAGAGGACAGGGTCGTGGTCTACCGCGGACTGGGGGCTTATCTCGGGGAGTTCGGAGAGGACGAGGGATCGACGGGCTTTTACCTGGATAAAGATGTTGAAACAACGGTCGTGAACTGGATCTCCGAGAAGGGCGCTGAGCCCTTGACGGCGGGAAATGAGACCGCCGGACCCGTGGAATAATATTATTCGCGCGAGTTGACTTTTAACATTTCATATGCTATATTTCATTAAACCGCGAAAGGGGGGTTTTGTAATGAAGAAGTTTTGTGTGATCATTTTAGCTATTTTTCTATTAATGTCTGTATCCTCAGCCGTTTTTGCGGCGGATATGCCCGTTAAGCCGGCCCCGGCAAGATCAACCTCTACGCCGGCCCTGGCAAAGACAACGTCTCAGACGCAGTCGACATCTTCGGGTTATCCTCCCGGGCCCATCCAGAAAGCGGAAAGAGGTTTTATGAACGCCGCTTACGGCTGGACTGAGATACCCAAGAGGATCGTGGACAAGACAAAAGAGTATAACAATCCGATCAAGGGTTTTCTTGTGGGGGCTTTTCAGGGATCCTGCAAAGCTTTCGCCAGGACGGCCTCAGGGGTTTCGGAACTTGCCACTTTCCCGATAGGGAGGTATGACAAGCCTGCAGTTCTCCCTGATATGCCGGCCGCCAAATAAGAGAAAAGGCAGCTGGTACAATTGGTGCTTTAAAAAGAAGGCGACCTGAAAAGGCCGCCTCCTTTTTAAAAAATGCATACAAAACTTGCCTGGAGCTGAATATATATATATAATATAAATATAAATATTACCAGTATATTAAAGTAACTCTTGACGGTTATCCGGTCATGTGTTATACTTCTGCCCGATAAAGTTATGAAGCTTAAATTGCCAGAAAGAAGACGGTTCATAAGGATAGAGACCCCGCTGAAGCTTGTTCTCAAGAGCGGGGATATCACCGAAGAGGTCCTTACAAAGAACATATCCCCGGTGGGTATGAGGTTCGAGGTCGGTAGAGAGCTTAAAAAGACCGATCGTCTTGAGATATCCCTCAGCATCCCCATATCAGATGAACCTATTAGCTTGACTGCCAAGGTAATATGGCAGGCCAAGGTAAGCCTTGAGGACAACGCCCCTTTCGACGTGGGCGTGGAGATAACTGACATAGCCGACAAGAACAAGATAGTCTTTCTTGAATATCTCTGCGGCCTTCTGTACGAATCTTCATATAAGACCCGATTGTGACAACCTTCCCGGGAGGTGTGCCTTGAGAAACATCCGTTTTTTCTTTTTAAGCGTACTTTTTATCTTTTTCATAGGCTGTCAGTCGGCGGCGGCGGCCAGCGTCGACGAGATACTTAAAGCCCCATTGGGAAGCGGGGGGCTGCGCCTCGGAATGAGCAAGACACAGGTTATAAACCGTTACGGCGAACCTGACCTTAAGGGTTACGTGACGTCATCCGATTGGAAGGAGCCTCGGGAGGAATGGTACTACAGGGGGAGGTTCGACATACTTCCCATCAACGCCGGGTACCTGGCGGACGACCTTTACCTGTATTTTGACGGAGACAGCCTCACCAACATAAGCCATAAGGCCATGGGGAAAAGCGAAGAAGGGGAAAACAGAAAAGATGCCAAGGGAATCATTAGATGATATCCTGATCTCCAGGGCGATAATCGAGACCTTTTCAGATAAACTTGTCAAAAGCCTCAAGACGGACGTGGCCATAGTCGGAGCCGGCCCAGCCGGGCTTGTCGCGGGGTATTACCTCGCGAAGGCAGGCGCCAAGGTATCCATATTCGAGAGGAAGCTGAGCGTGGGCGGCGGGATGTGGGGCGGCGGTATAATGTTCAACGAGATAGTGGTCCAGGAGAAGGGCAGGAAGGTCCTTTCCGATCTAGGAGTCCCGTCGAGGAAATATAAACCGAATTATTACACGGCCGATTCCATCCAGGCGGTATCCACGATCTGCTCGAAGGCCGCTCTCGCGGGAGCGAGGATCTTCAACCTGATGGAGGTCGAGGACCTGATGATAAAGAAAGGAATGGTAAAAGGGCTTGTCATCAACTGGTCGGCCGTGTCGATGGCCAACCTGCATGTCGATCCTATTACCGTCGAATCCAGATTTATAGTGGATTCATCTGGACACCCCTGCGAGGTGTCCAGGCTTCTTGAGACCAAAGCGAAAATAAAACTTGATACTGAAACAGGCGGCGTCCTGGGCGAAAGGCCCATGTGGGCGGAAACCGGTGAGAACTCGATGCTGGCGAACACCAGGGAAGTCTTCCCTAACGTGTACGTGGCCGGCATGGCCGCTAACGCGGTATTCGGGTCGCCGAGGATGGGGCCGATATTCGGGGGCATGCTCATATCCGGCAAGAGGGTTGCTGAGCTTATAAAGAAGAGGTTGAAATGAAGAGGCAAGCGGTTGAAAGCCGCGCTTTAAAGACGAGAGGTAGATGATGTTACGCGTATTCTGCAAATCCAAGATAAGCAACGCCTTTATCACAAAAAAGGAGATGCGTTACAGCGGCAGTATAGGGATAGATAAATCCATCATGGAGGGCGCGGACATAATGTCCGGGGAGCAGGTGCAGGTGCTCAACCTCAACAACGGGGAGCGTTTTAGCACTTACGCGATCGAGGAAAAGGAGGATTCGGGGAAGATAGTCCTTTACGGCCCGGCTGTTAGGAGGGGCGAGGAGGGCGACGAGATAGTGATCCTCTCTTACTGCATGATGGAGACGAAAGAGCGGCACAATTTCAGCATGCGGGTTTTGACCCTGGGCAAGAACAACCAGTGCAAGAACAAGTGATGAAGGTTTTGCAGCTTAAGACATACCCGGACCCGTGCCTGAAGGTCAAGACAAAACCGGTTGAGGAGTTCGACCAGGATATAAGGGATATCCTGAAGGCCATGGCGGATATGATGTACCTTAACCAGGGCATCGGCCTCGCGGCCCCGCAGGTCGGCCTCGGCCTCCAGGCGGTGGTGGTGGACACCGGTGAGGGGCTGATGAATTTCGTTAACCCGGTCATTACCGAAAGATCCAGGAAAAGATCCAGGATGGTGGAGGGCTGCCTGAGCCTTCCGGGTGCGGCGGTGGGTGTCTCGAGGCCGGAAGAGGTCAGTGTGCGCGCCCGGAACGAGCATGGGGAGTACTTCATGAGAAGGTTCACCGGGCTGGCGGCTAAGGCCGTCCAGCATGAGATCGACCATCTCAACGGCAAGCTTATCATAGATTATCTGGATCCCATCAGGTATTTTCTGGCGTCAAGGAAACTGAAAAAAGCGGATCCGGCCGAAGCTGGAAAGGCGTGCGAGGTGATATGCCATGTTGGAGGAAAAGATAAGCCAGGCGCTTAAGGGGGCCCTTAAAGAAGGCGACAAGGTAAAGGTGTCCGCCCTGAGGATGCTTATAGCCCAGATAAAGAACAGGAAGATAGCCGACAGGAAAGAGGAGCTTGAAGACGCGGATATCATCGGCATCATGCAGAAGATCGTCCGCATGCATAAAGAGTCCATAGAGCAGTTCAAGGAGGGCGGCCGCGAGGACCTTGTAAGCAAAGAGACGGAGGAGATGTCAGTCATAGAGAAGTACCTTCCCGAGATGATGTCCGAGGAAGAGCTCTCCGGCATAATAGCGGAGGAAGTGGAGGCGTCGGGAGCCAGCTCCATGAAGGACATGGGCGCGGTCATGTCTGCCGTGATGGCCAGGGTCAAGGGGCGCGCCGACGGCAAGACAATAAGCTCCATGGTCAAGCAAAGATTGTCATGAGAGAGGCGGGAGCATTTACGGACAAGCCGCTTGATATTTAAGTGTATATATATCTTTTCGCAATATTACTAGTATTTTCCGCATTCTTTTCCGGTTCGGAAACAGCTTTTCTCTCCCTTGGAAAGATCAGGTTAAAGCAGATAGAGGGAATGGATTCGCGCCCGGCAAAAAGGGTCGTCGCTCTTCTCGCTGATCCTCACAGGCTTCTTGTAACCATCCTTGTAGGAAATACACTTGTCAATATAGCCGCAAGCGCCATCATGGCGGATGTCTTTTACGGCCTATTCGGCGAAAAAGGAGTGCCTCTTTCGATCTTCGCCATGACGCTCATAGTGCTTATCTGCGGGGAGGTCACCCCGAAGATGTTCGCGATAGCGAACGCGCAGGCGTTCTCTTTTTCCGCGTCGATGCCTCTGCGGCTTTTTGAAAGGTTATTCGCCCCTCTTCGTTATATCCTTACGATCATCGCCTATTCTATCGTCAGGGGGATGGGTTTCAGGATAAGTTCCGAGGGCGCGAAGATAACCGAGCAGGAGATACGCTCTCTTGTCTCGATAGGGAAGAAAAAGGGCATAGTCAAGAAAAAGGAAAAGGATATGATAGAGGGCATACTGGAGTTCAAGCAGCTTGACGCCGCCGACATAATGACCCCGAGGATAGACGTGGTGGCCCTGGACCTTACCGAGGACAGGGAGACGCTCGCGCGCAAGATCAAGGAAAGCCAGTATTCGCGTTTCCCCGTTTTCGTGCATACGATAGACAACATAGTAGGCATAATCCACGCGAAGGATTTTCTGCTTAACCCCCAGACGCCCGCCAGGGAGATGGTAAAGCAGCCTTATTTCGCGCCGGAGAGCATGAAGATAGACGATCTTCTCCGGGAACTTCAGGATAAACACACCCATATCGCAGTCGTGACAGACGAATACGGGGTGACTTCCGGCCTTGTCACGATCGAGGATATACTCGAGGAGATAGTGGGAGAGATCAGGGACGAGCTTGACCTGGAGACGCCCGATATAGTGAAAGTCGACCAGAAAAGATTTGAGGTCAACGGCCAGGCTCATATAGACAAGGTCAACGAGATGCTTGGCCTCAACATCGCGACCGAAGAGGTGGATACTATCGGCGGATACGTTATACTGTCGATGGGAAAGATCCCGCAGGCGGGCGACAGCATGGAGATCAACGGTTATGTTATCACGGTCGAAGACGTTTCAAAGAACAGGATAACCAGCCTGGCCATAGAGAAGAAGGAAGAGGGATGATAACGGTATATACCCTTCTGGCGCTGGGAGCCATAATCATGCAGGCTTTTTTCACTGCCTCTGAGATGGCGATAACGAGCGTCAACAGGATAGAGCTGAAACAGCTGCTGGAGGCCGGCGACCACCACGCGTTCAAACTGGACGGTTTTCTGCAGAAAGAAGGCCAGTACCTGGGAACGACCCTTGTCGGCACGAACCTGGCGGTGGTCATATCCTCCGTCATGGCCACAAGGATATTCGCGGAATATTTCAGGCCGAGCCTGACGCCTGTTCTGGCGACCGTCGTCATGGTCCCGGTCACCCTTGTGTTCGCGGAGATAGTCCCTAAGATGATATCCAGGCATTATTCCACGGCGTTCGCGCTGCGGGCGGTAGAGCCTCTAAGCGGCTTCAACCGCCTTTTCAAACCCGTGATAGTCACGGTGACCGCTTTAGCGAACGTTATCCTGAGGCCGTTCGGAAAGAGAAAGACCCCATGGGACCTTACTTTCACAAAAAGCGACCTCAAGCTTATGCTCCAGCACGGCCGCGAGGCGGGCGAAGTCGAGGCCGACGAGGTCGAGCTTATCCATAAGGTGCTTGATCTGGGGGCTAAAAAGGTCAAGGGCGCGATGATACCGTTGTACCGGGTGTCCTCGATCGGCGGAGACGATTCCGTTGAGAACGTCAAGAGGCTGGCCGCTTTGACGGGATTTTCAAGAATACCCGTGTACGGCGGTAAAAAGAACAATATACTTGGGATCGTGAATATTTATGATATACTTTTCCAGAAAGACGAGGAGGATAAGGGGCCTTCGATAGAAGGCTACATCCGTCCCCCCGTATATGTGGGCATCGACGACGGCCTGGACATAGCGTTGACCCGTCTGAGGAACCAGGAGCAGCCGATGGGAATAGTCACGGCCGCGGACGACAGGGTGATGGGCATCATAACTATAGAGGACATACTCGAGGAGATCGTGGGGGAGATAGAGGATACGGGAGAAGCCGAATGAGCCTGATATTCGTCATACCGGTAATAGTTATAATAGTGATCTCCGCGTTCATCGTGAAGATCGCGTCGGTCGCGCTTAATCTTACCGGCCTTGACGAGAAGACGTCTTTTTTCCAGGCTTTATCTGCTTTTACCGGAACTGGTTTCACTACAAGGGACGCCGAATATGTCGTAAATCACGACATACGCCGGCGTATCATCATGTTCCTCATGATACTGGGCAACGCCGGCCTCGTTTCCGTGATAACGACCCTGATGCTCTCTTTTTTCAAGGGCGGCGGGGTAACGCCGGCCCTGATCAACATAACGATAATACTTCTGGCCATCCTGCTCCTTATTAAAGTCTCGCTGAACAAGGATATAACCAGAAAGCTGACAAAGAAGATCGAGCAGAACCTGATCAAAAGCCCGACTTTCACCAAGCGCCCCGTTGAGGAGATAATGAGGCTCGCGGAGGGATACGGGATCGCGGAGGTCACCCTCGGATATGATTACGATGATATAGGGAAGACCCTGCATGAGTCCTCATTCAGGAAGAACGATATACTGATAATAGCTATCGAAAGGGGGCCTGTGGTGCTTCCCACGCCGGGCGCCGCGGACCGACTGCTTCCGAACGACACTTTGATATGCTACGGCAAACTGGAGAATATAGCCAAGATAGGCAGGAAAAAACAGAAAGAAACATGAACGAGAGGCACGAAAAAGCTGCACGGGGGGGATCGATGAGAAATCTCGTTATCGCGGTGTCTTTGCTGGTGCTCGCTTCTATGCTCGCCGGGTGCGGAGAGACGGTGAACGGCATGGTAAAAGACACCAAACGCATCGGCACGGGAGTAAAGACGGTGTTCATCAGGGACTGACCCCGACGCTGTCAGGACATTTTAAAAGGCCGGAATTTTACGCCGGGATACCGGCGTTCCGGCCTTTTTATCGTGAAAGGGCGCATGAATATCAAAGAAAAGCTAAGAGCAGCGGAGCGCGTTCTTCCTGTTCTTGAAAGATCCATGGACAGATGCCGCCTTTGCGCCAGGAGGTGCGGCGCGAACAGGTCCAGGGGCGAAAAAGGCGCCTGCGGGGCGGCGGGTGAGGAGCCTGTCGTGTACAGCTATTCACCCCATTACGGCGAGGAACCGCCGCTGTCGGGGGATAAGGGGTCGGGCACGATATTTTTCTCCCATTGCGGCATGAAATGCGTATATTGCCAGAACTACAGGTTCAGTCAGGAAGGAGCCGGCAGAGAGGTGGCTATCGGCCGGCTGGCGGATATGATGATGGAACTCGCTGACGGCGGCTGCCATAATATAAACCTGGTGACCCCTACGCATTACGCGCACATGATAGTGCGGGCCTTGAGGATAGCATGGATGAGGGGGCTTTCCGTGCCTGTTGTCTATAACACGGGTGGTTATGATTCCATGGAGACCATACAGCTTCTGGAAGGACTGGTCGATATCTACCTGCCGGATATGCGCTATTCGAGCGATGAGATGGCCCGGAGATATTCAGGCGCCCCGGGTTATGTGTCCAACAACAGGCTGATAGTAAAAGAGATGTACAGGCAGGTGGGGAATCTTCGCCTTGAGAAGGGTGTCGCGTTAAAAGGCCTTTTGATAAGGCTTCTGGTCATGCCCGCTGATATATCCGGGACCCTGGATACGCTGGATTTCATTGCCGGTTCGATAGGGACAGGCGCGGCGCTGAGCGTGATGAGCCAGTATTATCCAGCGTATAAGGCCGTCCGGGAAAAAGAGCTGGCGAGGAGGATAACGCCGGAGGAATACCGGGTGGTGAGGGAGAGGGTTGATGAACACGCTTTCCGTAACGGGTGGGTCCAGCCGCAGGAGGGCTCTTTTGACGGCAGGTTCTCCGGGGAGCGGTTCGATCTGAACGTCTGAACCATGTTGAAGGCCGGGGCGTGCAGGGGTTTTTTTCTTGACTGTGAAGTCCGTATATGGATAATAATTAATGCGGCTGTGTAATGGATAGCCGCGCGGAACAAAGACGTTCTTGGCGCCAAGAGCGTCTTTTTTATTTTAGATGAAAGGCTTAAAATGCATAAGATCATAAAAAAGGAGCAGCTTAACCCCGAAATATGCCTGGTCGAGTTCGAGGCGCAGGATGTGGCATCGGCCGCCAAAGCGGGGCAGTTCCTGATATTGCGCGTGGACGAGACCGGCGAGAGATTCCCGCTTACGATTTACGACCATGACAGCGGAAAAGGCACTGTCACGGTGGTATGCCAGGCCGTGGGGGTCAGCACAAAGAAACTATGCGCGCTTAAAGAAGGCGACGCCATCCTTGATGTGGCGGGTCCTCTCGGCCACGCCACGGAGACAGAGGATATAGGAAAAGTGATATGCGTGGGCGGAGGCGTCGGAACGGCCGAGGCGTACCCGATAGCGAAGGCCATGAAGAAGGCCGGTAACGACGTGACCGTGATAATAGGCGCGAGGACCAAAGAGCTCGTGATATGCGAGGATGAGATCAAAGAGTTCTGCGACAAGGTATATGTCGCTACAGACGATGGTTCCTACGGCAGAAAAGGTTTCGTTACGGACGTTCTGCGTGAACTCCTTGATAATGACAAGTACGACATGGTGTTCGCGATAGGCCCCGTTGTGATGATGAAGGCGGTATCGGATATGACAAGGCCGTCTGGTCTGAAGACACTGGTCTCCTTGAACTCGATAATGATAGACGGAACGGGAATGTGCGGGGGGTGCAGGGTGCGCTACGGCGGGGAACCCAAGTTCACATGCGTGGACGGCCCCGAGTTCGACGGGCACCAGGTGGATTTCGAGGACCTGACGCACAGGCAGAACAGATACAGGGACAAGGAAAAAAAGGCGCTCGAAGATTACGATCACAGGTGCCGTATAGGGCTGGATAAAAAGGGAAAATAAAAGGGAAACGCGGAAGATGAGAGAACAGGACCCGAAAAAAAGAATAAAGAACTTCAACGAGGTTCCGTACGGCTATGACGAGGAAGAAGCGGTGGCGGAGGCGTCGCGCTGCCTCCAGTGCAAGAACGCCCCGTGCATAAGCGGCTGCCCGGCGGAGATAGACATACCGGCTTTCATAAAGGCGATCAAGGAAAGGCGTTTCAGGGACGCCATAACCATAATAAAGATGACCAACAGCCTTCCCGCGGTGTGCGGAAGGGTATGCCCCCAGGAAGACCAGTGCGAGGAAAAGTGCGTGCTGGCAAAGGCGGGCAACCCGATAAACATAGGGAGCCTTGAAAGATTCGCCGCTGACTGGGATCAGCAGTCAGGGCAGGAAGGCGAGATACCCTCCGGGGGCAGTAAGGCAATGCCCGAAAAGGTGGCCGTTATAGGCGCCGGACCGGCCGGCCTCACGTGCGCTTCCGACCTGGCAAGGATGGGGTATAAGGTGACCATCTTCGAGGGGTTGCACAAGCCAGGCGGCGTCCTTACTTACGGGATACCGGAATTCAGGCTGCCCAAAGATATCGTGGCTGAGGAAGTGGAGGAAATAAAAAAGCTGGGGGTTGAGATACGCCTGAACTATATCATCGGGAGGATAAAGACGATAGAAGATCTCCGCGGGGACGGCTATAAGGCCTTTTTTATCTCGACGGGAGCGGGCCTTCCATATTTTATGGGCATAGAGGGGGAGAGCCTTAACGGCGTATATTCGGCCAATGAGTTCCTGACCCGCGTGAACCTGATGAAGGCCTATAAGTTCCCAGAGTATGACACGCCTATCAATGTGGGCGGGAAAGTGGCGGTAATAGGCGCGGGTAACGTAGCGATGGACGCAGCCCGCAGCGCCCTGAGGCTGGGGGCGGAAAAAGTTTATATTGTTTACCGCAGGACAGAGAACGAGATGCCCGCGAGGATAGACGAGATACATCACGCCGAACAGGAAGGCATAGAGTTCAACCTTCTTACCACCCCGGTAAAGATAGAGGGGGACGAGAAGGGCAGCGTAAAGAAACTTATCTGCATAAAGAACGAACTTGGCGAGCCTGATGACAGCGGGAGGAGAAGGCCGGTAGCGATAGCGGGGTCCGAGTTCGGGATGGAAATGGATACTGTCATCGTAGCTATAGGCAACGGGCCTAACCCGCTGCTTTTAAATACCATAGAGGGGCTCAAGCTCGGCCGCTGGGGAAATATAGAAGCCGATGAGAACGGACGGACAAGCGTTGAGGATATATTCGCCGGGGGGGATATAGTTACCGGTTCCGCTACCGTGATAGCCGCTATGGGGGCCGGCAAAAAGGCCGCGAGGGTTATAGATGAGTATCTTGGGAAAAAGAGGGGTTGAGGGTCATTTCCTGCGGATCGTTCTTTTGGTCCTTTTTCGGCTGTCCACAAATACGATCTTTTCCCAGTCCGGATAGTACCTGCCTACGGCGTCTTCTATTCTTTTCTCTCCCGTCCTTCTTAGTCTTCGATCATCCATGAAGTCGAAAGACCCTTCGCTGTTCTTCCATATGCATATAGCGTGTGAAACATTCAGGTCGCGGAATTTTACGATAGCTATGTCGCTTTCTATTCCTATCCGCCTGAGGAGGTCCGCCCCCAGTAAAGCAAAATCCTCACAATCTCCCATTTTTGATGATAATGTTTCAGAAGGGGCCTGCCACCTGTCAGGAAGCTCAAGCCTGTACGTAAATTCCCTGGAAAGCCAATCGGATATGGCCTGTGGGCTCTGGATGGTAGAAGGGACCCCTTTTTGAATAGAATAGGGGGAAGGCTCGACCTCTCTTGAAAAGCCCTTACAGGGCAATATAAGCGAAAATAGGGCCGAAAAAACGAGTATATTCTGAATGTTTGGATGTATTTTCATTATGCTTGGCGTATTTAAGAGATAAAATAGCTATTTACATTAAATTATACATGTTTTGGCATAAAATGTCAATGGGTATTAGGATAATAAATAGCAAGAAATGTTATTCTTAAGGACCTTTATGTTCAGGTATATCACATAAAAGTATCAGTTGGATCCGGAATTGGAAGTAAGAGCTTCCGCTAAATATTGAGTAGCGTGATAATAATAACTTGAACGCTTATAACCGGGAGACATTTCACGGACCTGCTTGAAGTTTTCGAACGCTTTTTGATAGTCTTTATTGTTATAGTAAGCAAGCCCGTCTTCATAAAGCTGCGCGACCCTGTCTTTATCTGTTAAGGGTTCTGACTTGATCTTTTCCTGTTCGCGTCTCTGCAGATCAAGCTCGCGCTGCTTCTCTCGTTCAATACGCTCCTGCTCACGCTGACGGGCGAGGGCGGCCTCGCGCGCTTCGCGCTCTGCTCTTTCTTTCTCGATCTCGGCCTGGCGGGCGGCCTCACGGGCCTTTCTTTCGGCTTCTTTTTGCTGGCGTTCCAGCTCTCGCTGCCTTTCGCGTTCGGCCTTTTCCTGTTCGCGGCGCTGTCTTTCGATCTCAAGCTGCCTTTCGCGCTCCGCTTTTTCCTGTTCGCGCTTCTGGCGCTCCAGCTCGCGCTGTCTTTCGCGCTCTATACGTTCCTGCTCGCGTTGCTGGGCGAGAGCGGCCTCGCGCGCTTCGCGCTCGGCTCTTTCTTTTTCGATCTCGGCCTGGCGGGCGGCCTCGCGGGCCTTTCTTTCGGCTTCTTTCTGCTGGCGCTCCAGTTCGCGCTGTCTTTCGCGCTCAGCTTTTTCCTGCTCGCGCCTCTGGCGCTCCAGTTCGCGCTGTCTTTCGCGCTCAGCTTTTTCCTGCTCGCGCCTCTGGCGCTCCAATTCGCGTTGTTTCTCGCGTTCTATGCGCTCCTGTTCGCGCTTTTGGGCGAGGGCGGCTTTACGAGCTTCACGCTCGGCTCTTTCTTTCTCGATCTCGGCCTGGCGCGCGGCCTCGCGGGCCTTTCTTTCGGCTTCTTTCTGCTGACGTTCCAGTTCGCGCTGCCTTTCGCGCTCCGCTTTTTCCTGGGCACGGCGTTGTTTCTCCAGTTCACGTTGTGTATCACGTTCTGTAGGTTCCTGCTTGCGTTGATCAGAGAGCGCGGCTTTGCGCGCTTCGCGCTCAGCTCTTTCTTTTTCGATCTGGGCCTGGCGCGCGGCCTCGCGGGCCTTTCTTTCGGTTTCTTTCTGCTGACGTTCCAGTTCGCGCCGCCTTTCGCGCTCGGCTTTTTCCTGCTCGCGCCTCTGCCTCTCAAGTTCTCGCTGCCTTTCGCGTTCAATGCGCTCCTGTTCGCGCTGCTGGGCGAGGGCGGCTTTACGAGCTTCACGCTCAGCTCTTTCTTTTTCGATCTCGGCCTGGCGCGCGGCCTCGCGGGCCTTTCTTTCGGCTTCTTTCTGCTGGCGCTCAAGTTCGCGCTGTTTTTCGCGCGCTGCTTTTTCCTGCTCGCGCTTCTGGCGTTCAAGTTC
>Ga0272441_10001038_pt1 | contig 59903 bp, 65 predicted proteins | sample SSMProp6N_FD_193582 | JGI IMG/M metagenome (GOLD analysis project Ga0272441, IMG submission 193582) | Marine sediment archaeal communities from Little Sippewissett salt marsh, Falmouth, MA, United States - SSM-Prop-6N | ecosystem: Environmental > Aquatic > Marine > Wetlands > Sediment ...
GATGTCTTACAGCCAACAAAATCACAGAATTTGCCAAGTCTTTCTGAATTAAGACCAAGAGCTTCATCTAGTTTTGTACCATGTCTATCTTTTGCTTTTGCATCTGCTTTGCATGCAGTATATCTAGATAAACAGTTAGCCAGCAGATTAGCTTTTGTTATAGGATCAGGATTTGCATTAGCATTAGCATCACATTTCTTTTTCTCGTAGTCACAACGCTTATCAACAATATTAGTAACAGTATTATAAACTTCACTTATCCTTGAAAAACCATTAATCAAACTACATGCATTTCTAAATTGGGTAACAAGATCAGTCAACCATCCTAATTTACTTGCTAACTTCAATTTACTATCAGACATTGCTTCATCAATCTTTGCTTGCAATGCACTTCCTAGATTGGATTGAGGATCATTACTTAAAGGAATGATAAAATCAATTGTCTCAACTTCCTGAGCAAGCTTTTTACCATCTTGAACTGCAAAAATTGAAGCATTACATGTCATATTAAGCTGATCAAACTCAGCTAATTGTCTTTCTGATGCAGAATCCATATCAATACTAAAGTATATCTTGTTTGACGTAACAAAATCAACCCTAGGATAAGATAATAGATTACTGCCTGAACAACTATCATAATCAATAACAACATCAGCTATGTCTGCTTCACTTTCAGAATTAATAAATGTATAATCTGATGTAAATAATAAGTTCTGCTTCTTTATTGCAGATTGTCTTGTCATAGAACCTTTGATTAGTTTAGCTTGTTTAAAATCATAAATGTTTGATTCTTGATCCTCGTGCTCAATAACAGAAACATTGATTGTTCGTTCAACATATTTACCTGAAGGTTTAACAACAACAAAATTAAGTTCACCATTATCAACCTCTTCAGTCAAAACATGAATCTCATCAACATCGCAGGTATTTGCAACATAACCAAACTCATTCTCATATTCAGAACAGGATATATTATATATTGAATCAATAATATTAGTAGATGATTCTTCATCAGGCATAACATAGATCTTAGCTGGTAAATCTTCAATTGTCACTAATAATTTAATATGTGATACATCAATAATATATTGTTGATTAAAGAAATTGAGATCATCTTCTGTACTCTTAAGTCCTGCTTCAAGAATTACAGGAAGTTCATTATCAACAACAAAATCATATTCTTTAGAATATTCATTTGAACTAACATCCTTTACGTAAAGTGTTGCAGTACCATTTTCTTCATCAATATCAAGATCATTCATAATACATTCATAGTATTTACCATTTAATTCACAACTATCGAATTTTATCTTTGTACCTTCAACATCAAGATAACTATTTGTTATATCAACACCAGATTGTTCTTGGATATAGAACTTTAGTCTTGCATCCTCTCCCATATACAAAGCATCAAGTTTTTTGTATGATTGTTCTTCATTATAAGGACCGTAAACATTAACTGCGCTTGACACAGATGGTTTTTTTGTATCTATCTTTAGTTTTGCAGATAATGTTTGAGGTTCACTGCAATCACCATAAAAATTACATAACGATACAAGAATCTCTTTTGTTACTGAACTTTTACCTTCAATAGGTTCACAATCATAATTAATACTTTTTGTACATACATAAGTAAGTTCAGAATCAGTAGAAGAAACGATCTTACAATCAGAATTTGGATTTACTGATGTTGATAATCCTAGTGACTCTGATACTAGATTAATTGAATCTGCTTCTGTTTCAGTTGTTACACCGAACACAAGCTTAGCACTGCCATAATCATTAATACAATATTCAATTGATTCATCACCCATGCTAAGCAATGAAAATTTATTACCTACTGAAAATGATGCAACACTTGCAATTTCAACCATCTGACTCTTAGAATAAGAATTACCAGCAGCATCATATACTTTAACAGTAATATTAGAATTACCTTCGCCCAGATTCTTGGTGTAAACAGAAGCTTCAACATTTCCAAGACAACCTTGAACTTGATTACTTACATCAATTGTATCTTTTTTAGATGAATCTTTATAGATTTCTATTTTTTTTAAGTTAGAACAAGCAACAAAATCATCACTGTCATCATAATCAATCGAAAAAGTTGTATACACTGCACCTGATTCTATCTCAAGCGCATCAATCTTAGGTTTTACAGAATCAAATACAAGATTGCCTGTATATGATTCTATTATATTATCAGTCTCACCATAAACATTAATCCCATAAGGTTCTTGCTTGGATTCAGTATCTGCAGTAACTCTCTTTGAATCAAAAGTACATATAGAATACTCAGCATAGTGCTGACAATCCATTTCAGATTGTCTTGGACCTAGTCCTAGAAGATCAAAAGTTATATTCACTTGATTATCATCAGTTAAAGGACCATCAACAGATACATTGGCATAAGCATAAATTCTATCGCCTGATGCCATAACAAAATCTTCAGCATAATTATTACCATGCATATATGCTTGAGCATCAACAGCAATAAATAATATACTGAAAACTAATAAAAACATTACAATATTCCTTTTAACTAAATTTTGTTTCATTCTATAGGTTTAAAATCAATTGGAGTATAATCAATTATTGGAGGCTCATAAAAAGTATCCTCTGGAATATTATCAAACACAGTTTGATGAGTTATATTAAGCATGAAATCAGGTTCATAAGCATATGCAACGTCATCCAATGTCCTTGCAGTTGTCATATCAAGCACAGGAAGATAAACAATCATCTTGTTGTTAGGCAAAGCATCATACAAAGTATCAGACACATAGTATTGGAATTGTGTAAACGCAACATTATCCATATCCGAATCAACAGCACTTACATACACAGAACCATCATTATATTGCAATGTCATATTGTAAGTTCCAGGTATAAATCCTGTTGTATAGAATCTATCAACAGTATCATCATACTGTACAACAAACATCTTTGCAAGCTCATCAGCAACACCTTGATATTCTCCTGAAACAAATGCTTCAGATTCTCTAGATGTTAGTGGTTGAGGTAATGACACATCCCAATACTCAACAGAGTTTGCTTGTATAGATAAAGTTCGATAATACTTTTCATCATTATAATCTGTAAAAACATAATTATATATGCAATAATGATTATCTGCCAAAGTAGCATTAATAAGATCGTAATCATATATGCACAGATCAGGTTCTCTCATACATATTTGATTATCAGTTAATTCATTCTTGCAATAATAGAAATCTTCTTTAGTAACATATCTTTTCTTTAGTTCAATTAACTTAGGCTTTTGTTTTTTGATAAGCATGACAGGTTGATCATATACTTGATCAGGATTTAAATTCATCAAAACAGGATTTAATAACACATATTCGCCAGTATTATCATAAGTCAAATAATACATTCCATTAGGCATACCTTGAACAACACCATTCTCATCAGCTGTGATTGAACACATAACACCTGCATCAAGTGTTGCTGTTATATTTGGTACTGGATTACCATAAGAATCTTTGAATGTTATACTAGCATCTTCATTCCATGTTGTTCTGTCACAGAATAGAGAAGCATTTTCATTATTTATACTAAATTCACCACTGATATCATTCTCTTCACCAACAGGTTGATTATTAGCTATCTTTGTTTGCCATGCAACATTAAAACTAAGAACATTACCAAAATCATCATCAACATCATTATCAACGATCTGAACAATAACAGGCATTTCAATAGAATAAAGATTAACATATTCATGTACATTTAGATTAAGTCCAGGTATCATCGGAGCCATTGATGTTGTTTCAGGTCCAAAATTACCACTCATCCTATCATTTATCTTGAAATACATATTCCAGTCAGGAATATATCTAAAATGATATTCAAAGTGTTGTACTGATGCACTCTCTTCATTGAAAGATGCTAATCTATAAGTAGCCTTTTCAGAATCTTCCATATTAACTGTTGTTGAGATTATATCATCAACAGGAACATAGTTCTTTGAAGCCCTTACTTGAAACTGAGGAATAAGATATGAAGCATACATATTTTCAAAATCAGACTTTGCACTATCATAAGTCCATGAAACAGGATCATTCAGAGCATCAAGCTTATATTTTGGTGGCAATACATGTCTTTCTTTATTTATACCTGAATAAGCATCAATCCATTCAAGGACATTATATTCAATTGTTCTTTGCTTATTTTGTTCAGCAGTTAATTCAAGTGCACTATCATACATCTGTTTGAATTTAGTAGGTTTTTGAATAACAAACCTATTTAACGTATATTGCTCACCTGTTGATCTACTTCTTAGTGTAACTACAAAATCAGTAATAACAGCGACTTGATCATCGCTAAACTGAACTCTAGTTAAAGGTTCTTTTGCAGTAATATCATAAACAATAGCAAAATCACTAAAATCATCAAGACAAGCTTCAAGATTTTCATCAACATATTTTGCGACATCTGTCTGAACTCTAGAAAAATCAGGAATATTATTATTGAACTGACATACTGTTCCACTATTAGAAGGTTCACCTGCACAACTTATAATTGTCCAGTACGCAACCCTAGAATCAGAATCTTGAGGATCAATAAGTAATGATTGTGCATTATTTCTTACAGGATTATAGATACTATATATGCCTGCTTGATCAGCAAAAACATAACCACCATGCTGTGCTGCTTGTTTCACAGCTTGAACAGCAAGATCATTGATGCATTGCTTAACATATGTCTGAACAGGTTGTACTTGTACATCAACAATTTCTTCTTCATAACTATCGATTGTTTCAACAGAAGTTTGAGCTATATAGATTACAGTGCCAACTGCAAGAATAGCAACTATACCCAGAATTATAAATGCAGTTATAGCAATAGCTTTATTATTCATCTATGACCCTCTTTTTATATTATTATTAATATAAAGGAAATGGAATTTGCTTTATAAATATTACTATTTAAACATATAAATCAAAGATTAAAGCTTTTAATCATAAGAATAAATCAATCAAAACTCATATAAAGTCTACTAAAATTCAAGGATATATGAAATTCTTTCCTTATGAAATGCGGCCAATACAAGAGAATCTTATTCATGCACTTGATAAATTCTTCAAAAGCGATAAGAGGATAATGCTTGCTGAAGCACCAACTGGTCTAGGAAAGACAATTGCATCACTAAGTACAGCTTTAGAATATTCTGACGGCAAAGATTATGTTATTTTTTTCGTGACATCAAAAAACACTCAACATATTGTTGCAAATGAAACTGTTAAAGATATTCTTGAGCATGTTGATGAAAAATTTACTGCAATTGACATATTAGGTAAATCAAATATGTGTATTTATTCAAAAAACAAAAACATACAAGAAAAAACTGCATCCTTATTTAGTTTTGGTAATGAAAAATTACAAAAAAAGTTTGAACAAAAACAAGAAAAGCCAAAAGTAAAGAATATAGAAAAGATGTGCGCTAAGCTAAAAGAAGATGGCAAATGCTATTTCTACTCAAAAACATACAAGAGCAATAAACCATCTGCAGAAGCAGAATATGTTATTAGTCAAAACAGAAACACGATTGTAATACCAAAACTATTAAGAAAAATAGGTCGACAAAAACATCTTTGCCCTTATGAGTTAGCTATGAACTTCACAAAAAAATCCAAGATAATAATATGCGACTATAATTATCTATTTAGTGACAAGATAAGAGAAACTATGCTGAAAAGATCAGGCATTAGCCTAGATAAGATGATTCTTGTCGTTGATGAAGCACATAACTTGCCCGATAGAGTAATAAATGAGATGAGTGCAACACTCAACCTTAACACAATACAATACCTTATGAATCATCTTGAAAAAAATCAGATGTACGATCAGGTTGTTGAACTATTAGAAATATTAATAGATAAGGTCAAGGATCTTAGTATTGATAATAACGAAAAAGAGATTTATAAAGAAAATGTTGTGTTTGAAGATAAGTTAATCAACTATCTTGAAACTTTGCTAGAGTATTTTATTGATATCAATTTTGACGAATTTTATGATATTGTGATTAACTTGCTAGGATTCATAAGCATATGGAAACAAGCAACAGATGAATCACATATATTTTTCATAAAACGAAATGAAAACCATCAAGCTCAAAAAGCAAACTTATCATTATGCGTCAAATGTTTAGATCCTGCTATTATGACAAGAACGTTGTTTGAAAAAACGCATAAGACAGTCTTGATGAGTGCAACTTTACAACCAATGGATATGTATATTGATGTTCTAGGGTTAGAGAACTACCAAACAAAAGTATTTCCAAGTCCTTTTCCAAAAGAGAACAAGCAAAGCTTTATTCTTACAAATGCTTCAACACGATATGCTGAAAGAACGAATGAAAGTTATATGAATATAGCAAAAAACATTACAGAAATCCTTAAAAAAAACAACAAGAATGCCATTGTTTATTTTCCAAGCTACGATTATAAAGAAAATATAAAAACATTGATAAAAAAAGAACTTGAGGATTACAGAATTTTCGAAGAAGTTAGAGGAATGAACCCTAAAGAACGAGAGAATTTATTGCTTGAATTTCAAAAACATCAGCCATCATTATTATTGGGAGTTACACTAGGTAGTTTTAGTGAGAGCATCAATTTACATGGAGAAAAACTCAATATTGTATTTATTGTTGGATTACCTTTGCAAAGACCCTCATTAGAAGTAAAAGCACTGATGCGATACTATGATGAAAAGTTTGGCAGAGGCATGGCTTATGGTTATTATTTACCAGCTCTAGCAAAAACATTACAAGCAGCAGGCAGATGTATCCGGAGTTCTGAAGATAAAGGTATTGTTGTTTTCTATGATTATAGGTTTGCTCAACAAGGATTCTTAGATTATCTAGATTCTTATGAACCCAGCATTGCAAATGATTATTCAGAAATTATTGAAGACACAGAAAATCTATTCTAAAAATATTTTGCTAACATATCAACAAAATTCTTTTTCTTTTTTTTCTTCTTTACGGTCATAGTAGAATACTTTATCATCTTACCTTCAGGCAAATCAGTATACATTGTTCTAAGTTTTTTATCATCAAAAATATCGTGTTTTTCTTCAGGTTCTTCAACTTCAATAGGAACCATAGGTTCAGGTGCAGGAACAAATTTTTTGTACTTATCTATCTTTTGCTTTAGTGCATCCATTTTGCTCTGAGCCATTATCATTTGCTCTCTTGATAGTATATGCTTTTGACTATCAAAGTCTTGTTTCATCTGTCTTAAAGAACGTTCATTCAACAATATTTTCTTACGCATATTGTTTGTGTCTGCATCAATCTTTCGTTCTAACTTATGCATTCTTGCATCATGCTCAACTTTTTCAGCTACTAGTTTGTTTACATCAGTAACTAGACCTTTTACATTATCTGAAATAAGATTCAGTTGAGTTATTTTTTCATTGATAGTCTGTTCTTTGTGGTCTAATGAAGATAATCTATGATTAACTTCATCAAGTTGTGATCTTAAGAATTCTTTTAGTGCTTGAATTTCTGCCTTATTATCAATATCATCAAGCTCATCTATTTTTTTTGATGCTATGTTTAAAGCATCTTTGTTAGATAATAGTTCGTGTTTTAGTTCATCAAACTTTTCTTCTTGATCATGCTCATGCTTCAATATCCTAGAAGTCTTTGATAAGATTTCAGAAATTTGTTTTTGCTCTTTGTCTTCTTTCTTAGATATTGTTGATAACTGATCAAAAGGATTTGCTATGTTGATTGATTCAACTTTACCTGTTCTTTGATTGAATCGTCCAATAAGTGCTTGAGATTTATTAGGATAATTTGCAAAGATATCATTTTGTTTTGACCTTACTCTTCGTATTGCTCTTAAGAACGCTGACCTATTTACTTTTATCTCAGGATAGTATTCATCGAATTGAGCTTTTTTAATATCGTCCATTGTTTATTTACTTGAATAAATCAGAAAATAATCCTTTTTTCTCTTCCTTTTTTTCAGGCATTGGCGGCAATGATGATCGCATTGGTTGTTGCTGTTGCATTGGTTGCGACATTGGTCTTTGCATCATCGGCTGTTGCATTGGTTGAGGCATAGGTTGTGTCTTAGGCATTGCTGGTTGTTTTGATGATCTAAGCAATGATTTGATTTCATTAAATTCATCATCTGCATGTTCAGCAAGATTAAGTATTGCCGATGCAATAATTTTATTTTGCCTTACTACCTCATCGATCTGTGATTTTAAAGGTTTAATAGTTTGCTCCATGAATTCATGCTGTCTTTTCTCAAGCTCAACTTCTTCTTGAGCAGCATCAAAGATTTCATTCATAAAATTTATCTGATCAGATAGTCTGTTCATCTGTCCTTTAAGATCATTTACATCTTCAGCCAGAGGACTTGATTTAGAATGAGTATATTTTTCTAGTTTTGTTTTAATTTCTTCTAATTCGTCAACAGGAAGAATTTCATAGTCTTTTTTAACTGATTTTTTTCTTGCAGCCATAATTAATCACCAATTTTTTTTGATTTTTGATAGTAATTAGTAAGTTTACTTATTTAAAAATATATTCCTTATAATAAGCTTTCATTTATAAATATTTATGTAAAAATCGCAGAATTCTGGAATTATTGCAGAACTAAAAACCTAAAGTCTACCATGAAAGAAATCAGGGGAATATTTTTTACGCCACAATTCTTGTGTTGCTGGATCTAAAGGATTTATCAATCCCCTATTAAGAACAATCACTTCTTTAAGTAATAATTCTTCTATCTTTGCATTTAGTCCTGATTCTTGTTCTCTTATTTTCTGAGGAAATGAAAGCAATTCTTCAGTGTACTTTTTCAAGTCTTCAAGATCGCATGAATTACCTGGACTATTGTAATTATTATAACATTCTAAGAATTTATTTATAATACCTTTGACATAACTTTCATCTATAGGTGACATAATCACATACCAGGAGGCATATTACTATGTGGCATCTCTTTCTTACCACCTAAGATAACATCATCTATCCTTAGTATCATAGTTGCAACTTCTGTTGCAGATGTCAGAGCTTGACTTTTGATACCTACTGGTTCAATAACTCCTAATTGTTTTACATCAACAATCTTTCCAGAGAAAACATCAATGCCTGCATACTTATTATCTTTATCATGTTCTGATTTCAACATAGTTATTACATCAATAGGATCAAGTCCTGAATTTTCTGCTAAAGTTTTCGGAACAATCTCTAAAGCATCTGCAAATGCAAGCACAGCAAGCTGTTCTTTGCCTGATAATGATTGGGCAAATCTTCTTAGTTGTCTTGAAAGTTCAATTTCACAACTGCCAGCACCATAGATGACTTTTCTTGTTTTTAGAACTGTAGATATATCTCCTATTGCATCTTCCAATGCCCTTTTGATTTCATTGATAACATGTTCAGTGCTTCCTCTTACAAGCACTGTAACAGCTTTAGGGTTTTGACAATCTTTGACAAAAGTCATAGATTCATCTCCTATTTTCTTTTCCTTAACTGTACCTGCAAATCCCAGATCTGATGATGTTATTTCATCAATCTTAGAAACAATTTTTGCACCTGTTGCTTTTGCAAGTTTATTAAGATCTGATTCTCTTACCCTTCGTATTGCATAAATATTTTCTTTTGCGAGGAAATGTTGTGCTAGTTCATCAATACCTTTTTGTGTTATAACAACATTAGCACCTGATTGTTTTATTTTTTCTACCATACTTCTAATCATCTTTTCTTCTTGATCAAGAAAAGCTTGAAACTGAGAAGGATCATTTATGTTTATTTTTGCATCAGCTTCTGTGCTTTTCACTTCTAGTGCACAGTTCAATAAAGCAATCTTTGCTTCATCTATCCTTAAAGGCATATTTGGATGTACTTTTTCTTTGTCAAGGACAATGCCTTTGATAAGTTCAGAATTTTCTATTCGTTCACCAACTTTTGTTTCTATCTTAATATCATCCCTATCTAAACCTCTAGAATCATTTATGCTTGTCACTGCATCAACCAGAAGATTGCTCAGATGGTCTTTTGCAGATTCTGCACCTTTACCAGTCATTGCAGTAAGTGCAACAGCTTTGATTAAGTTTGTGTTTCTGGCATCAACATCTTCTGCAAGCAATTGTAAAATGTCTAATGTTCTTTGAACAGCGATTCTATAACCTTTTGTTATAATAGTAGGATGAATATTTTCATTTAATAGATCTTCAGCTTGTTTCAATAGTTCGCCTGCAATGATTACTGCTGTTGTTGTACCATCACCAATTTCATTTTCTTGAGTTTTTGCTACCTCAACAACCATCTTTGCTGCAGGATGTTCTATCTGCATCTCTCTTAGTATGGTAACACCATCATTTGTCACAATTACATCACCAAGAGAATCTACAATCATCTTATCCATACCTTTTGGACCTAGTGTTGTTCTTACTGTTTCTGCAACAAGCTTTGCTGCTAGAATATTGTTTGATTGTGCTGTTTTTCCAGTTGTTCTTTTTGTATCTTCTGGTAATATATAGATTGGTTGAACATTATTTGACATTTTAAAATACCCCCTATCAATCCTCTACAATAATATATATGAAGACTAATTCTTTAAAAAGATATCTGACCATTTAATATATATACTACAGAATATAAGTATTTATATATTCTCCAAGCATAGTAACTTATAAATGGTGACAAAAAGACACATAATATCAATAATTGTATTTTTAGTCTTAATAACAAGTACTTTTGCATATTCTGATTTTTATAATCCAAATAAGCTTGCCGCAGGCCTAGGGACAAGGGTTGAGCAAGTGGATGATGATGAGCTTATTGAAGCTATTATTCTAGTAAGAGAAGATAGGATGAATCTTGCTAAAACATTAATGAAAAAAAATTCAATTGATTATACTGCTTATGAACTAAGCGAAATGATGTATGCTAAGATACCAAGTCAAGAAATAAAAAGATTAACACAATATTGGTATATTGAAGAAATATGGCCTAATCTAAAGATGCAATCTATTCCAACTACAGAATCATACGATGATTATGATAATCTTGCTCAGATAAACGCTTATGCTGCATGGAATCTAGGTTACAAAGGTGACGATATAACTATTGCTATTCTTGATACTGGTATTGATAGCGACCACCAGATTTTACAGAATAAAGTAATATTAAAAAAGGATTTTACATCTGAAGAAAATCCAGATCCTGAAGATCATTATGGTCATGGTACTCATTGTGCAGGTATTGCTACAGGTAATGGTTATGTAAATGGTGTTGCGCCTAATGCTAAACTAATAAATGGTAAAGTTTTATCTGATTATGGTTATGGAAACACCAATGATCTTATTGAAGCTATTGAATGGGCAGTTGAAAATGAAGCAGACATAATATCACTAAGTCTAGGTTCTTTAAGCCAGTCTAATCCTAAAGATAGAGCAGTTGAAGCAGCGATCAAAGAGGGAGTTGTAGTTGTTGCAGCTGCGGGTAATGATGGCAATATTGGAGTTATTTCGCCGGGAAGCAATCAACATGTAATAACAGTAGGAGCTGTTGACCAAGATAGTGAAGTTGCTTATTTCTCTTCATATGAAGATTTTGGTAGATATTCAAAACCTGATGTTGTTGCACCTGGTGTGAGCATATTATCATCTATTCCTGACAATCAATTTCAAAAAAAGAGTGGGACATCAATGGCTACTCCTCATGTTGCAGGAGCCGCAGCATTACTAAAACAAAAAAATCCAGATTATACTCATCAAGATATTAAACAGATACTGATTATGACTGCAAAAGACATTGGCAAACCTGGAAAAGATATTGAATCAGGATATGGTCTTATTGATATTGAAAAAATGTTTAATCCTGAGATTGAATGTTTTGTTTCTACAGATTGTTCTGTTCCAGAATCAGAAACAATATGTAGAGGCAACAATGTATATGAAGAAGAAATAATAAGAGCAAGATGTTTGAGAGCAGGCACAGAAGAATCATCTTGCAGTGGAAGAAAAACATACAAACTAAAAGAAAGATGCGAATACGGCTGCAGTGATGGCGTTTGCAGAACTAATAATGATGACGATGGAGATCCAGACAATGGCAATCCTGGTGATGATGAGGATGATGACAATAATGATGATCAAAACGAGATAGCGTGTTATAGTGACGATGATTGTGGTAAAGACAAAGCATTACGTAATCCAATATGCAAACGAAATGATGTATATCAGTTCTTTGAAAAATATACTTGTGTATACGCAGGAACATCAAAAGCAAGATGTATAAAAGACAGAGCGTTTGAATTAATACAAGAATGTTCCAATAGATGTAGAGATGGTGAATGTGTTTAAGATGGATCAATCAAGTTTTTCAATTCTTTTAGCTAAATCATCAAATTCAAACTCTTACAAAGAATCAAAAAGTTCAAAAAAATTAAGATTACATAGAAAACAATCAATAGATATAAGAACTATATTAAATCAACTTTAAATCAAAAATCAGTAATTCTTTTTTGATATTTATGAAAATTAAGTAAAAGACTTTTCTTCAGAATATCATCAAGATTTATTATACCAAGCTCCTTAACAAAATCCAGTAAATTGCTCATAGCCTTATCAAAATCATCAAAAAACCCAATACATTTTGACATAGAAAAGTTTGAAGCTTCTCTACATACCCATACCCCCATTGGTGTATTATATGTTTTGTCAACAAATCTCAATACTAAAGCTGATGCTTGCTTTTTTCGATCATTCAAAAATCTAGACAAAGAATATCGTGCAGCATAATAACCACCCGCACAGTTAACAGCATAGTTTTTTCTGCCATAATAAGATTCGTAGTCTGTTGAATAGTTGTTCAATAAATATTTTGAATCATTTGTCTTTGTAGATGATAATTTTGCCATCTTATCGTATGATGATTTTACTCCTTTGAATCGTTCTAATAATCGTGAAGAGATTTTGCCAGAATCAAAAGGACTTTTTATAACACCATCAACACCAAACTCAAAAAGTTCATAAGACCATTCTCTTGGAAATAACAAAGTGACATAATGATTGCCCAAGTAATTACTGTAATATATCTCGTATGAACTTATCTGACGATAATCTCTAATATTATTTAGAAATTTCGTGCTAGTAATATCATCATTTGCAGTTATTGACCATTTTGTTGGAACGATTTTTTTATTAAGTTTCTTTCCAAAAACACCGACCGAAAACATATCAATCATACGATATATATCAAGCTTGTTGTATAGTGTAGAGTAAGCATCCATTGCAGTTATGTCTTTATCATAATATATTTTTTCAACAGGTTTTATCAAAGAAGCATTACCTGTTATCTTAAATGAGTTCATTGGATTATATTTAGGAACAGGCAAGTCTATATTTTGCTTATCATAGACTAAAGTGTTTGAGGTTATTGATTTTTTATAATCAATTTCAACATCAACGGGTTTGGAGGCCATTGTCATGAAATGAACATCATCTATTTTTGATGATCTTTCATAAATACCTGACTTGAAATAAGAATTAATAAGTTTTTTTCGCTCATAGATTATATTGGGTATCTTTAACAAAGATTTTCTGTATAAGTTTGGTGACTGGAATGATCTTTGATTAGGATCGTCCTTTAACAATAAGCTTAGATTTACTTTAGGATAAGTCGAACTAGAAACAAACACATTGTTCAACTTCCCAGAATAATATGAATTTGACATATAAATGTGAAAAATTTACTAAATTTAATAAAGTTTGTGAAAAATCATATGCTCTAAAATAGATAATATTATTCAACTATATTTTTCATATTCTCAATTAACTTAGGTTGAACATAATGATTGATTGTGACATTGAAATTATCCTGCCACTGATTTTTCTTTTTATCAAAATGTTTATGGCCTAATTTTTGAGCTATGCTTAAATATAATTCCTTGACTTCATCTTTAGAGGCATGCTTGTGTTTTTTTAGAAATTGTTCAACAACATTTGTTGCATAATAGCTCCTAACAATATGAGGATAAAATGCATAACCGCAATATTTCTTAAATGCTTTCTTAAAATGTTCATCTCTCAAAGTATGACCTGATTCTGTTGTGAATACATAAGAGGTTTGCTTTAAATTTTTAATGTGATTTTTTAGACGATTAACATAGGATAATGGAAATTTATGTGTTATTGTAAAAGGAACACCGCCTTTTGCAAGATATTTGAATGTAATATTATTACCTTTTATCTTAATATCTTTTTTTGTTAATGTCGTCAAACCTTTATGACCATGAGCCTTAAAATAAAGCTCGTTTCCTACTCTCATATAAGTTTCTAGTAAAGTATACATAGGTAGAGCAAAACTATCGTTTTCATTTTTTAATGCTCTAGAAACTGACTGTTTTAATTTAGGATAAAGTTTTTCGAATTTCTTAACTTCATTATATTTTTTTGCTGTTGCTTTTTGTTTTTTATCAAGAGTATAAGCATAGGCAAAATTTCCATTTGGCAATTGATAGATAACATCCCAATGTTGGTTTGATTTTTGATCATGCATAATTAGATTAGGTGAAAACAAAGAATAAGCTTTGTCTAGTTTTCTATTATCAGGCAAAACATTAATTCTTGCACCTTGAACTTTCCCATCATAGAACTGGCCTTTAAGGAATTCTGAATTTTTTTTATCTACAAGAATATCAAAATTTTTGTGAGCTTTGAACAATTCAATAATCTTTAATGCACAAGGAAATGTTATTCTAGATTTTTTCCATGAATTATTTGTTTTTTCATATACTTTTAGATCTTTTGCTTTAATCCTTAATGTGCCTTTAAGAACTGGCTTTGATTTTTTCATAACAAAAAGAAATGATTTAACTATTATAAATATTATTAAAAACAAAGAACATTAAAAAAAATGCTCCGAGCGGGATTCGAACCCGCGTCATCGCCTCGAGAGGGCGATATGATTTGCCTGAAATCACAGATTTTAGGTTTTTGAAAATCTCTGATTTTCAATTGGCCGGGCTACACTATCGGAGCTTTAAAAAACGCCGTGGCCCGGATTTTCATAAAATCGCAGCTTTGTTACCAAAATCACCGATTTTCTTTTGAACCGGGATATCCCGAAGGAAACAAGATTTCCAGTCTTGCGCAGTACCAGGTTGTGCCACCACGGCAATAAATTTAATAGTATGACGTTGTGGCGACCACAAACTATGTTTGGGTGTATGCCACCACGGCAATAAATTTTTAATATTTATTTGTGTTTTATAATGTTTTTGTTTTGCTATATCTTTATATATTATTAGATATAAGGCTATTTTAATGAGATTTGACTTAGATAATAATGACTTTAATGAACTATTAGGATATTTTCAGTATTTTAGAAGAGAATTGCTGTATCCTATTCTTAATGATTGCATAGAGTTCACTAATTTTATGATAAATGTCCATTACACAACCTCTGAACAAACACCTATCTTAAGAGAAGAAATAGATAAGATGCAACAGAGTTATGAAAAAGGTCTAGACATTATTGTAGAAGATTCTGTCAAAGATATATTTCCAAGGACAACCATACCTGAATATAACAATTGTCGTGGTTCATTATATCAAGACAAAGAAATTTATATCAAATATTTAAAATTAGTCAAGAAAATAAATAACGATATATTAACGAGTATGACTGATCCTGATAAGCACACAGAAATTATTATCAAAAAATTAAGATTACAAAAATTTATTGCAAATTATAGCGAGATTGCCAAGATTAGTGAAGAACTCACCACCCCTTGACTTCTTATGGAGACTAGTATACGAAATAGTAACATTTATATATTAGTTGATATATTAAAACATATGTTATTTAAAATACAGGTAAAAGGGGTGAAGCCTAGATGAAACATGTAATTGAAACTGATTATACTAGATCGCACATAGGTCAAGTTAGCATGTTAAATAAATTTGTTGACGAGCGTGTCTTTAAGCTTAAAAATTTCTTATCTGCATATGATGATGAAATAAATATGCAAAAAAAACATGAAATCAAAGGTTCAGTAAATGAACTGATGATGCTAAAATCAATTCTTGAAAATATGAGGTAATATGATGGAAATAACCAATGAACAAAATGAGCAGAGAATATCTGTATATAGTTTTGAAGATTTAAGAAAAAGGGTTGTTGAAATAGCTCTTAAAGTTGCGAAAAACAGCGAAGGTGCTTTGTTTGTTCTTGGTAGTAGTTCAGATTATGAACTTCATTTCCCTAATTTCTTCAAAGATAGTACAATAACAATATTCGATGAAGGCATAGATAAAGTTCTTGTTAAGCTAGCTGCAATTGATGGTGCAGTTATAATAGATGACACAGGAGTTATCAGGGCTTATGGTGCTAGGATCCTGAACACAGTAACATTAAAAGGTTATGGAACCAGACACAGTGCAGCATGCGGTGCATCATTAAGAGGAGACTTTGTAATACTTGTCTCTGAAGAAGACAATCTTGTAAGAGTATTCAATGAAGGTAACATTGCATTAGAGGTAAAAAATCAATGAAACAAATCATTGTTGTAAGAAACGATCTTAAATTACCTAAAGGAAAATTGGCTGCACAGGTTGCACATGCTTCTGTTGAAAATGTTCTTAAACTAATAAAAGCAAGAAAGCAAAGATTAGTTAAAGAATGGCATGATGATGGTATGAAAAAGGTTGTTGCTAAAGTAGAGTCATTAAAAGAACTAGGAAAAATCAAAAAGCTTGCAGAAGATCAAGGACTTACTGTTTGTATGATAAGAGATGCGGGAATGACTGTTGTCAAGCCAGGTACAGTAACATGCATTGGTATTGGACCTGCCGATGATGAAGAGATTGATTTTGTGACTAAAGACCTTAAGTTAATGTAGAAAAATAATACAAGAATAAAATAAAAATAATTCTAACCTAAAGCACCAGTACACATCCAGTTGATCTCAGCTTCTTTTGTTTGAACATTAACAACGCAAGCAGGATTAGGACATAATTCTAAAGGTTCATAAGGTTCAAAACCTAACCACCATGTTCCTGTGATTTCATTACAGGAGTATTCTTCAGTTATTGCACCTTTTTCTATACATGAACTTGTACTTGCAATTACTCTTGCTTCATGCAATGATAAGCTATAATCAGTACCTTGTTTTGAACAGATTATTCCTTCAGTACCATCTTGAACTTGACTATACAAAAGATAGCCTAAGAATATTCCTAATATTATTGCACTAAATATAAAAAACATTTTTTTCATTTTTTAATCACCTTACAAAATCAATACAACAAATAGCAATGAAGTCATTGCCATAAGCTTAATTAATATATTCAAGGAAGGTGCACAACAATCCTTAAGAGGATCTCCAATTGTATCTCCTAAGATTGCGGCCTTTCTTGAATTTTTAGTATTATAATTGCCTAGTTCTATATATTTCTTTGCATTATCCCATGCGCTTCCTGATGTTGACATGGATATAGCTAACAATATGCCAGTAACTAAAGAACCTGCCAATAATCCTGCAAGCGCTTCTTTTCCTAACAATAAGCCTATTGCAAAAGGGCTTAGGATTGCAACAATACTAGGTAATGCTAGCTCACGCAAAGCGGCTTGTGTTGATATATCTATTGCTTTATCATAATCAGGTTTTTTCTTTTTGTGCTTTAGTTGTGTTCTTATTTCTTTGATCATGTCTGATGCAGCATTGCTTACTGCTTCTAGTGTAAATGATGTGAAAACAAAAGGTAATAATCCACCAATAAGCAATCCTATCAATACTTTATAATCAACAAGATTAATAATTGAAAGATTTGTGCTTTGACTATAAGCACTAAATAATGCCAATGCTGTTAGTGCTGCAGATGCGATTGCAAAACCTTTACCTATTGCTGCAGTTGTATTACCTATACTATCTAGTTCATTTGTGATCTTTTTTACTTTAAAGGATTGGTTTGTCATCTGAGCAATACCTTGAGCATTATCAACAACAGGCCCAAAACAGTCTACTGCTAAGCTTATGTTCAATGTAGATAATAATCCAACTGATGCTAGTGCAATACCAAAAAGTCCAGATAGATTATAGACATAATAGATTGCAATAGATATGAATAGTATAGGTAAGAAGGTACTAACATAACCCAAAGATAAACCTTCTAGTATTGTTGATGAAAAGCTTATTGTTGAAGCATTGCAAATTTTTTGTACTGGCTTGAATGAATATGAGGTATAGTATTCTGTTATCAGTCCTAATAAGAGTCCTAGAACTAATCCTATGATTATTGTATAAAAGATATTCATATAAAGAATATTGTGAACCATCAGTTCAGTAGCAAAAACATACTTCAATAGCATGAAACTAAATATTATCATAAAAAAAGATGATAGAAATAAAGCTGTTCTAAATATTGATGATATGCTTGAACTTTTCTTTAATCTTACAAATAAACTACCAATAAATGAAGAAAGTGCACCGATTGCACCAACTAAGCAAGGCAATAATAACAAAGCATAGCTATCAAAAGTTATTGCTGCTATTATCATAGTAGCAATTATGCTTCCTACATAACTTTCAAAAAGATCAGCACCCATGCCTGCAACATCACCGACATTATCTCCAACATTATCTGCAATAACTGCAGGATTTCTATAATCATCTTCAGGTAAATTTCGTTCAAACTTACCAACAAGATCAGAACCAATGTCCGCTGCCTTTGTGAATATGCCTCCACCTACTCTTGCAAACAATGCTGATGAAGAAGCACCAAAACCGAAACCGATTATTATTTTTGTAAATTCAGATAAAGTGAATTTAAGTACATGATGATAAAGATATACCATTACACTAATACCTAAAAGTCCAAATCCAACAACCAATGAACCCATCACAAGTCCTGATGAAAATGCAATACGCATAGCACTATGAATGTTTTTTTTTGCAGCACTTGTTGTTCTTGAATTTGACAATGTTGAAACTATCATGCCAAAATAACCAGATAATATAGATAAAAAACTACCAAACACAAAAGATAGCGCAATAAACGCACCTTCATTCAATGCTGTTGCAGGATTATCTAGAGTCAAATAGATTATTGCTGAGATTATAAATACAAAAGGAATAAGGATAGAATATTCTCGTTTGAGGAAAGTTTTTGCTCCATTATGGATAATTTCAGATATTTTTCTTATGTTCTTTTGTTTTACCTCGATATTTTTTATCCTTGAAGAAATAATTATAGCTATTAATATCGTAAAAATACTAGTCAAAAAAACATAACTATTAAAATCCAAAAACTATCACCTCTAAAATATAGTATAAGAAATACATTATTTATTTTTAAAACTTTTTATAATATTAAGAAAACCAGCCAAAGAACCAGTCAAAAAGCTTAGCAAAGAAACCTTTTTCCTCAGGTTCATCAATAGAATCATCAACATCTGTAGCATCAGTTTGATTTATAGGAAGATCTGTTGCATTAATAGTTGATTCATTATCAATTGTGTTATCTTCTGTTGAATCAACATCATCTTCAATAATAGTATCATCATATTCGCAATCAAAAGGTAACTTAACATAAGAATAATACAAGATTTCATCATGGTCTGTATCTGCATTCATACACTCTAATGATACATAATAACCTGGTTCTTCAATTCTTTTATCTAATTGTGATGTAATCTTTATCTGTTTGTATAAAGCGTCTTCATCATTATCAGTAAAAAACGATCTTTTTAGTTGATCGCTTGAATCTTTTGGTTTTATTGTTAATTCACAAGATTCGTATTCTTCATAAAAAAATAAATCAAAAGTTGTTTCATGTAAGAGATAACTTAATGAATCATCTTCACAAGTTGTATCATCAGCATCTTTTCGGATATCTATTTCAAGATTGTTCTGATGTGTTATTGTTATGTCTGCTTTTTTGGTGTATTCAACAGCTTCACCTGCAACATCATCGCCCTCTAGATCAAGCTTGTAATCATATCTTCCTGTTAATATCTTATGAGTATCAATGTCGAAGAATGCAGATTCATCATCTATAATATCACCTAGATTAACACTATCTTCATAATCTACAAAATCACAATCCTGATCAAAGAATTGTATATTTGTTATTGCATTACGATAGCCATTTTCAGACAAAAAACTAAAGTTAAGATCTTCATCATAGTATTCAGAGCTATCACAGACAACATAAAAGTCATCTATCTTAAGATCAAGCTCAACATCATCTAATTTTGTATATGATCCAATATCAATATCAAATCTCAACTCTATTTCATTAAATGTATTATCATTATCTCTAAACATAACAGAAAAATCATCATCAACTTCTTCAAAACCAGAATCATACAAGTAGTTTTGTATTGATATGTTTTCAGCATGTGCTGACGCAGAAAATATAACTAAAACTAACAAAATCATACCTAGTTTTACGAAATCACGTGATTTTATCATAATTACTAATATTATAAGACCAAAACCTTTAAATATTTTTACTTCTTAAGAGTTACATACAAAATGGCAGCACAAAGCTCAAAACTAGGAAAATTGAAGAAATTAAGCTTAAAAGACATAGATTTAAGCTTTCTTAAGCTGGATCTTACAACCAAGAGCAATTTTCTAGATTTATTGATGTTCCATATTTCAATGAATAAGCCTTTGAACTTCAAGAAATTCAATACATTCATAGGAATTTCAAGACCTCAATGGGACAATTTCAAACTTAAATATAAAGATGAATTCAAATTTGATATGTGAATTTGTTTAGTATAAAGCTTATGTTATTAGTTTAGATTTTTTTTCTATAATACTACCTTTGAAGTGAAACAAAGACTTATAAAGATTCAAAAAGTTCATTAAAATTACGTCAAAAATTAGGTGAATTTTATTTTTTATCGAATAAAAGGGGTTGTTAAAATGATAGAAAAGGTTAAAAAAAGAGACAATAGAATTGTAAATTTTGATATTTCTAAGATTGAGACTGCAATCTGGAAAGCTGCTAGATCAGTTGGTGGATCAGATAGAGAACTGGCAAAACAACTGGCTACAAGAGTAAACGAGGTAATAAATGAAAAAGCTCAAAATCATGAGTTTGAAAATACAATTCCTACTGTTGAAGAAATGCAAGATATTGTTGAAAAAGTTCTGGTTGAAAAAGGTCATTATAAAACAGCAAAAGCTTACATCCTCTATAGAAAGAAACACGAAGAGCTAAGAGATATGAAAGGCATCATGACCAGCCTTGAATTGGTTGATGATTATATTGGCGGTAGTGACTGGAGAATCAAAGAAAACTCTAACATGACATATTCATTACAAGGACTTAATTTCCATGTATCCTCAATAATCAGTTCAAACTACTGGACTCACAAAATATATACCCCTGAAATAGGCAGAGCACATACTGAAGGTGATTTTCACATTCACGATCTTGGTATAATCGGTGCATATTGTGTTGGTTGGGATTTAAAAGATCTATTGATACAAGGTTTTACGGGTGTAAGAGGCAAAATAACAAGTAAGCCTGCAAAACATTTCAGATCAGCTTTAGGTCAAATAGTGAACTTCTTCTACACATTACAAGGTGAAGCAGCAGGTGCTCAAGCACTGAGTAACTTTGACACATTATTAGCACCATTCATAAGATATGATAATCTTGATTACAAAGGCGTTAAACAAGCGCTTCAAGAATTCGTATTTAACATAAATGTACCTACCAGAGTAGGTTTTCAGACACCTTTCACAAACATAACAATGGATCTTAAAGTTCCTCAGTACATGAAAGACGAAGCAGTAATCATAGGTGGAAAACTACAAGACGAAAGTTATGGTGATTTTCAAAAAGAGATAGACATGCTAAACAAAGCATTTGCTGAAGTCATGTATGAGGGCGATGGTGATGGTAGAGTTTTCACATTTCCGATTCCAACATACAACATAACAAAAGATTTTGATTGGAACAATAGTGAATACGAATATATATGGAAAATGACAGCAAAATACGGCATCCCATATTTCAGCAACTTCATCAATAGCGATATGAGTCCTGATGATGCAAGATCAATGTGTTGCAGACTAAGATTAGACAAAAGAGAATTGAAAAAAAGAGGCGGTGGTTTGTTCGGTGCAAATCCATTGACAGGCTCAATAGGTGTTGTAACAATCAATCTAGCAAAAATAGGTTATCTTAATTCAAGCGAAAAGGAATTCTTTGATAGGCTTGACTACCTTATGGACTTAGCAAAAGAAAGTCTTGAAGTAAAAAGATTGATAATCGAGAAATTCACAGAACAAGGACTTTATCCTTATTCAAGATTCTATCTGAGAAACATAAAGAAAGCATATGGTCAATATTGGAAAAATCATTTCTCTACAATAGGACTAGTAGGAATGAATGAAGCTACATTGAATTTCATAGGCAAAGACATAACAACAAAAGAAGGGCACGACTTTGCAAATAAGATACTGATCCATATGAGAGAAAGATTAGGTACTTATCAAGAAGAAACAGGCAATATCTATAACTTAGAAGCAACACCCGGTGAAGGAACATCATTCAGATTAGCTAAGATAGACAAGAAAAAATATCCTAGTATAATAGTGGCAAATGAAGAAAAAGTACAGAAAGAAAAAGCACCACCTTATTATACTAACTCATCACAACTGCCTGTTGGATTCACACATGATTTGTATAAAGCATTGAACTTACAGGATCCACTACAAACAAAATATACTGGTGGTACTGTATTCCATATCTTTTTAGGTGAAGCATTACCAACAATAGAAAGCGTAAAGACATTGATCAAAAAAATATGCGAGACATATAGTATGCCTTATGTGTCTTTAACACCAACATTTAGTATTTGTCCAATACATGGTTATTTAAGTGGGGCGCACGAATATTGTCCTAAGTGCCTTGCGCAAGATGATGAAAAACAAGAGGTGATACCAAATGAAAACAAAGTGTGAAGTTTATTCAAGAGTTGTAGGTTATTTAAGACCAGTCGATCAGTGGAACGACGGTAAAAGTGCAGAGTATCACGACAGAAAAACATTCAACAGCGTATTTGATGAAATTGAAGATTAATTTTTTTCTTTTTATTATATATACTCTAAGCTATAATTTTTTCAGAAACCTTTAAAAATAGTCTTTTTCTTTAAAATCCTATAATAATTATAAAGAGGTACGAACAATGGCAAGTGTAGAAGAAATACAAAAAGTTAATGAACTAGCACAAGAATTACTAAAAAATAAAGTCGCTTCATCACTTGATGATGCTATGGTTAAAGCGCAAAACATACTCTCAATATCGTTAGGTCCTATGATGAACAGTACTAATCGTGGTGTAAATCAAAGCGAAGAACAACCTAACGAAAATCCTGCAATTGAAAAACCGGCTGAACAACCAACAGTTGTTCAGAAAAATAATCACGTAAATACAAATTACTTAACAAAAGAAGAATTACAAAAAGAAATAACTCAATTAAAGGAAACTTTAAATTTGAGCTTGAAAAACTTATATGAACAAGTTCAGAAAATGATCACTCAAAACAACAATGAGATGATGAGCAAAGTAAAAACATCGTCATCTATTGCTCCTAAAATAGAGCCTAAACAGGAATCAAACAATGAAGTTGAACAGATAACAATTGAAGAAACTCCTGAAAAAGAAGAATTGCATCCAAAGCAAGGTAATTTCAAACCCGGAAATGATAATGTTGATATTCAAAAAATATTTTATTTTGGAAACAAATAAAGTTTCCTCTGCTTCCTTAGCATAGTGGTGGTGCGGTCGCCTAGTATCAAGATCTTAATCTTGTAAGAAAGCGACAGGTCCTGGGTTCAAATCCCAGAGGAAGCTCTTTTATTGTGGGGGTAGCAAAGTGGCCAAATGCGCAGGACTTAAGACTAAATTAAGTGCTGAGTTCATTAGAGCTATGAAGTAAGTTATCCTGTGACTTAGTGTCTTCGAGGGTTCGAATCCCTTCCCCCACACTTTTCTTTTTTTATACAATGGATCTATACAAACAACTTGCAAAACATGAAATTGGTTGGTGGCAAGCTCACCATAGAAGAGATAAATCTAATCTAATTGATCAGATGACCAAGCTATATGAATTACAATTTAATATTTCTTATGACAAAGCATTAGAAGCAGTAAAGTATAGAGTTGAAGCAACAAAAGAACACGATATTGCAGAAGAGTTCGAAGACAAAGGTGACCAAGCTAATGCAGATATTCATTGGAGTAAAGCTGAACAACTAGTAGAAAAACATTTCAAAATACTAATGGAAAAAATTACTTAAAAAAATAACCAAATAAAAAAGAAAAATTATTGATTAAAATTAATAACAGCATCTTAGTTCACTTATTTCATAAATAATTTAGCTAAACCAAATACTGCGAAAAGTAGACCTACAAACATCCACCAGTCTGCAATCCAAGTCCATTGTGCATTACCCATGATCAATAAACCAGCAATAAGCATACCTAGACCTTTGTTTTCCATATAATTCATCTTTTTTGCCATTTTATTATTACCTCTTTTTATTCTTCGTCTATTATATTTGCTTTTTGATTAAGCACATACCTTTTAACATTAAATTCACTTGAAGATGTCTGTCTAAATAAGAATTTCTTAAACAATGCAGACATCCTAGTATCATTATAAATTTCACCATTCAAAGCACCAGCCAATCTTTTGAACTCTATAGAAGCATTGATCGTTGGTTTTGATTGAACAACTGGCACATAATCTGCTAATGAAGACAACACTGCATCTGTATCTCTTACCAAAGCAAGCACAGGAACATTAGTTGAAATTTCTATATCTTTTACTGTAAGCTCATAGTTTTTATTCCTTACTCTATTTAGTATAAGACCAGTTATATTAGTTCCTCGGTCTCTGGCGACTTTAACAGCATGCATCGTACTGCTCAAAGTTGGCCAGTCAGGTGTTGTAACAACAAATAGTTCATCACTTGCTATCATTGTAGATAACATCTCATCATTTAAGTTAGGTGAAGAATCTAAAATAATAAAATCATAGTTGTTCTTTATTTTTTTAAGTCTATTTCTAAGCGCATAAGGATTAACCTTGCTACATAACAAATCACCAAGAACAACATCAAAATTGAAATTGTGTGCAATTACTGCTTTTTCAATACCTACTTTATTCGAAAGAACATCATGTATTGTATAAGGATAATCCACTAATCCTAAATGTAACCCCAATGTAGGAGAACTATAGTTTGTATCAATAATCAAAACTCTTTTATTATATTCATTTGTTAATGCACTTGCTAAATTTAATGCAGATGTAGTTTTACCAACACCACCTTTTATCGATAAAATACCTATAACCTTACCCATCATAATCCCTCTTTTCAATTGGTCAGTCTATCTAACCTTTAATATTTATATATCAAAGTATATTGATATTATAAAGTTTCCTTTAATCTTATGAGTAGTAACAAAAGTATTATAAAAATAAATTCGTGCAAAATAGCATAAAGATATCACAATGCGAGGTGGCCATCATGACATTACAACTAGTTGATTTTGATATTGTTCCAATTGAACATCAAGCAAAAATCAAAGAGATTCTTGAAAAAGAGTTTGAAATAGTAAAAAGAACACTACCTAAAGTTGAAAGCATAAGAGTGCATTTCAAAGCTTACAAGAATGAAGGCAATAAAAAGAAATTTTCATTAAAGTTCTTTGTTGATCATCCTGGCAAACCCATTATTGTTGACAAAAATGTCATTGATTGGGATCCAGTGATCGCACTAAATAAAGGTATTGAAAAGCTCGAATTTGAACTTGAAAAAGAAAATCGTGATGTATCAAGACCTAAATCTTATGATATTGAATAAAAACGGAGGGATCTATGATGGATACTAAAAAATTAATCGAAGACATCAAACAATTAAAAGAATGGTTGAGTGTTTTCAAGCAAGAATATAATATTGCTGATGAAGCATATGATGTACTTAAAGCTAAGATCGAAGAAATAGGCGATGATCTAGAGGAATAAACTCTAGATTTTTTTATTTTTTCATAAATATATATCAGATTAATTATTACAAATACACTAATAAATAAAATAAATCTTTATAAATTAAAACGTATTTCCATACTTTACACGTCATATTTAACAAATTCAAGATTATGGGAGGTCATAAAAATGGGTGGGTTTTTTTCAAATATAAAAAACAAGCTAACTACAGAATATTACGACGAAGAAAAGATCAACAAAGACTATGTTGAGATTGATGAAAATACTAAACAAGATATTCAAAAAACTAATGTAAGGTCCTTTATCTTAGAAGATTTCGAAGATGTCAAACCAATTCTAGAATCAATGAGACTTGGTAAAACAATCTGTCTTGTAAATATCAGACCTCTTAAAGAAAAAGATATGATTGAACTAAAAAGATCAATAAACAAACTAAAAAAGACTTGCGAAGCAATTGAAGGCGATATTGCAGGATTTGATGACGATTGGATCGTTATTGTACCTGAATATGTATCGGTATACAAACCTTCGTTGAATGACGAAAGTCAAAATCTAGAAGAATATTAAATTTTTATCATGAGTACCGAAATACTAAAAGACCAAATTTGTCCGTTTTGTGGCAACAAAACCTTAACATTGGTTGAAGAAAAACGGGAAATACCTTATTTTGGTACTGCCTATCTTTTTTCTATGGAATGTTCTTCATGCGATTATTTCAAAGCAGATATTGAGTTTGATAAAGAACAAAAACCTTGCAAATACAAGCTAGATATAAATTCTGAAGAAGATATGAAGATAAGAGTTGTCAAATCTTCTAATGCAACTATTAAAATCCCTAGAATGATAACAATAACACCTGGCCCAATGTCTAATGGTTATGTGACAAATGTTGAAGGTATTCTTAACAGGATTGAGAAAGTTTTTAAGGATCAACTTGAAACTGAAGACGACAACTCAAAGAAGAAAAAATTAAAGAATATGATCAAAAAATTACAGAAAGTCAAATGGGGGAACGAAGAATTAACATTAATAATTGAAGATCCTTCAGGTAATTCTGCTATTATCAGTGATAAAGCTGTTAAAGGTTAATAAAAACATTTAAAAATCAATATCTATTTATACTCTATAATATGGATTTAGAGTCTGAGTTTCATAAATTTGTAAAACATAAGAAAAATCTAGATCAACAACTAAAAACTAGAGAAATGAATAAAACATTAAAAAATTCTGTAGATATCAACAAAGAGCTTGACGAAGTTACAATGTTCTTCAAGAAAAGAATTCCTATGGTAAAAGATATTGTAAATCTAATTGTTAAGTTCAAACAAGCAAACAAAAAAAAAAGCATGTCAGAACAAGTGAAAATTTGGAACGAACTTTTAACAAAGTTTGTTATCTTTGATCTTGATGCTGATCTTGCAGGCGAACATATGCGAAGAATAAGTGAAGAACTAGTTCATGAAGCAAATACATTGCATATGAAAGGCGAAGTATTTGATGATATCTTACAGAAATCAGAATTACTATAAATATTGTAGGTGTTGAAATTGGTTGTATATATAGACGAGAAAGAATTTGAATTCTCTAAAAATAAGAAATTATTGGATTATGTTGAAGACAAAAATAAAGAGATTGTAGCCATCAAGATAAATGATGATCTAAAAGATATTGATACTGAAATCAAAGACAAGAGTCAAATTACACTTATCAAAAATAATTCTGAAGATGGTCTTAAGATACTAAGACATTCAACTGCGCATGTTTTAGCTTATGCAGTAACAAAACTATTTCAAGATGCATTACCTACAATAGGTCCAGCGATTGAAAACGGATTTTATTATGATTTTGAACAGAAGTTCAAGGAAGAGGATTTTGCTAATATAGAAAAAGAGATGTATAAGATAGTCAAAGAAAAGATTCCTTTTATCAGAGAAGAAATCTCGGTCAAAGAAGCAAAACTATTGTTCAAGAAAAATAAGTTTAAGATAGAAATTATTGAAGATCTTGAAAAACAAGAAAAAGCAAAAACCGTAACAATATACAAGCTAGGTGATTTTATTGATTTATGCAGAGGACCACATGTTCCAGACACATCTTATATCAAAGCATACAAGCTAGATAAATTAGCTGGTGCTTATTGGAAGGGTGATTCTAATAATGAGATGCTGAGCAGAATCTATGGCTTTGCTTTTGCAACAAAAGAAGATCTTAAAGCTTATGTTGCTATGCTTGAAGAAGCAAAGAAAAGAGATCACAAATTATTAGGTAAACAACTAGATCTATTTAGTATGCACGAAGAAGGTCCAGGATTTCCATTCTTTCATCCAAAAGGTACAATCATTTGGAACACTTTAGTTGATTTCATGCGTTCAGAGATGATAAAGAGAGGTTATCAAGAGAATAAAACTCCTATTATCTTGAAGAAAGACCTTTGGTTAAAATCAGGTCATTGGGATCACTATAAAGAAAATATGTATTTCACAAATATTGATGGTAAAGAGTTTGCAGTAAAACCCATGAACTGCCCAGGCAATCTTTTGGTATACAAAACGCATCTACATTCATATAAAGAACTACCTATAAGAGCAGGCGAGTTTGGATTAGTTCATAGACATGAGATGAGTGGAGTTCTAAACGGATTATTTAGAGTAAGGGTATTTACACAAGATGATGCACATATATTTTGTACTGAAGAACAACTTGAAGACGAAATCATTGGTGTTATTGATTTTATTGATTTCATATACAAAACATTCGGTTATACTTACAATGTTGAACTAAGTACAAAACCAGAAAAAGCAATAGGTTCACAAGAAATATGGGATAAAGCTGAAGCAGCTCTGAAAAACGCACTTGATAAGAAAAAGATGGAATACAAGCTAAATGAAGGCGATGGTGCTTTTTATGGACCTAAAATTGATTACCATCTAAAAGATAGTATTGGAAGAACATGGCAGTGCGGGACTATACAGCTAGACTTTTCAATGTCTGAGCGTTTTGAACTAGAATATGATGGTGCAGATGGTCAAAAACATCGTCCAGTAATGTTACACAGAGCAATCTATGGTAGTATTGAAAGATTCCTTGGAATGTTAATAGAACATTATGAAGGTAAATTCCCATTATGGTTATCACCTGAGCAAATCAGAGTTTTACCAGTTGGACATGCTTTTGATGATTATGCTAAGCAAGTTCATGATAAACTTAAAGAAAAGTATAGGGTTTCTTTGGATTTGAGTGATGATACTTTGAATAAAAAGATAAGAAATGCTGAAAAGCAGAAAATAAATTATGTAATTGTTGTGGGCGAAAAAGAGCAGAAAGATAAAAATATTACAGTACGAAAAAGAGGTAATAGAGATTTAGTTTCAACAACAATCAAAGATTTTGAAAAGATATTAGATAAAGAAATCAAGGAAAAGAGCTTAGAAAGCAATCTTAAATAGCAAAAGCTTTATATATAAAATTATTATAATTATAGAATATTCATAATTATCAATTAAAGAGGTGTTTATAATGAAAAATAAAAAAGGTGCAATGGAGCTATCTGTTAATGCAATCATTATTGTAGTTATAGCTGTTATTGTAATGGGTTTTATTATATCATTCTTAAGCGGTGCATGGACAACTGTAACATCACAGCTTGAAGAAAGACTATCGCAAGAAGCAGAACCTGCTACTGCAAGCTTAAGTAATCCTATAACATTATCCAAAGAAAAAATTGTTGCAAGTCCTGGAGACGATGCTGTTCTAAAAGTTGCTATATTTAATACTGATCAAACAAATGAACTAGTTGATGTTTATCCTGAAGTTACATGTACAGTATTGACTGGAGTAAGTTCAGAATTCAATGCAAAAACGATTGTTGAAAGAACATCCGCATCATTTGGAGGATTAGTTGAAATTCCCTCCGATGCAAGTTCAGACACTTATCTTTGCTCTGTAAATGTTGTAGATGCAAGTGGCTCTATTTCAGGATATTCTGGCAAAGACTTAATAATAGAAGTCAAATAAAACTTATTTTTTCTTAATTTTATTTTTTCAAAATGACTAATAAAAGATCAGCAATGGAATTATCTATGACAACAATAATCACATTAGTTATAACTATAATCGTATTTACTATGCTTCTCTCATTTGGTTTTAGAATGTTAGGATTTGGTGAGCAAAAAACATCAGAATTACTAGATAAATATGAACTAGAGAAATTTGAAGCAACATGTGATAATGAAAAAGTATGTATAGAAACAACAGAAAAAACATCTGAGCTTGCTGTTTTTCATATGAAAATAATGAATGTTGAAGATGTTCCACCTAATGAATTTACAATTAGTGTTAGTCCAATAGACACAGGATTTGATACAAGTCTAATACAATACGACACAGATACTATCACAATACCCGATAAAGGAAATGCACACAAAGTTATATTGGTTGATGCAAGTCAACTAGACAAAGACACTTATCAATTCAAAGTAAATATTACCAAAGGTGCTGATAATTATTTCTCTAAGTTTATTTATCTGTATGTTGAATAAATTCTATAAATATGCTAATAAAAACGCTAGAAATTGCAATACTTTGTATAGCAATTACAACCATTTTTATCCGCCATTAAAATTTGCCAATACAAATTTTAATCTAATGGCGGCAGCATATTCAATTTAATAAAAACATTTAAAAATAAATATATATTATAATATACTAATATGAATAACAAAGCTTTATCTCCATTAATTGCAACATTGATACTAATTGGATTTGCAATTGCACTTGGTTCTATAATATTAAAGTTTGGTGCTAATATAAGCACAACAGCAACACAACTAGGTGAATGCAGATCATTTGATATATTACAGATAGATGCAAGAACAACAAATGAAAAAGTGTGTTTTAATGAATATATTTCTATGAATCAGCCGGTACAGAAAGATTCAGTGAATGGTCTTGACATTATATATGACGATCAAAACAAATATCTTATCCAAGTCAGATAGTTCTACATAATCTTTTTAAAGTATTAAAATATCATATTCTATTATGGCAGTTAGTTTTGACCTGAAAAAATCTGTAGAGCAAAATGTTAATGATATCTATGATTCTATAAAAAAATCCAAGAAAAAGATAGACAAAATCAAAGAAGTTATCAAAGATCATGAAGAAAAACAGTCAAAACACCTAGAAAAACAAGAAAAGCAAAAAGAAATTGCTAGATCCACAGTGAAAAATACTAAACTAAAAGAATGGTTTACTAAATTCAGATGGTTTATATCAAGCACAGGCTCGTTGATTGTAGGCGGTAAAGATACAACATCAAACGAAGTGATAATAAAGAAATATACTGAAAAAAATGATAAAGTATGCCATAGTACATTACCAGGTTCACCATTCTTTATCATAAAATCAAAAAAACAAGAAGCTAAAAATTTGTTACTAAACTCTTTACTTAAGAAGTCAAAGATTGATGATCAAGCAATTCAAGAATCATGCGAGGCAACAGCATCATACTCAAAAGCATGGGGTCAATATTCTAGTGTTGATGTTTTTTATGTTGATGAAAATCAGGTTACAAAAACTGCTGAAAGTGGCGAGTATCTGACAAAAGGTTCTTTTGTGATAAGAGGCGAACGAAATTTTGTCAATGTTGTTCTAAAATTAGCTGTTGGTCTAGTATGTGATGATAAAAACATAATTGTGATTGCAGGTCCTGTTGATGCCATTAAAAAACATACAGATATAGTTGTGGAGATAGAACCCGGTAAAATTGAGAAGAAAAGTGATGCTGCAAAACAGATAAAAAAGCAACTAGAAGCAAAATTTTACAGAGCAACTGAAAAAAGATTGAATATTGATGTTAATGATATTCTTATAATGCTACCAACAGGCAACATAAGCATAAAGTGAGTAAAATGAAAGTTTGTTTTATTACCTATGGATGTTCTTATAATCAAGCAGACACAAACATAATGAAACAACTATTGAACAAAACAAAATATACGCTCGTTAGTTCTATTGATGATGCTGATGTAATTGTCATTAATGGTTGTATTGTAAAAAATCCAACTGAAAACAAGATAATAAGATGTATCAATGATCTTAAAAAAAATGATAAAAAAGTCATTGTTGCAGGTTGTTTTGGACAAGTAAGACATAATAAATACAAAGATTTTACAGTCATAGGAACAAACTCATTAGACAAAATCAATGAAGCTGTGGAATCGGCACACAAAAACAAAAATATTCATTTTATATCTACTGAAAAACTGAATAAATGCAAGTTTATTGAAGCAGGAGCAAAACCTATAATGATTGTTCCGATTGCAGAAGGTTGTCTAGGTAATTGTACTTATTGTGCAACAAAATTTGCAAGAACAGATCTAAGATCAATACCTATAAATGTCATTGTTAAACTGATTGGTGAGGCATTGAAAAAAGGCACAAAAGAATTCTGGTTAACATCACAAGACAATGGCTGTTATGGGCATGATATAAATACAAATATTGTTGATCTTTTGGATGCAATCTTATCTGAGTTTAAAGAGAATGAATTTCAAATCAGACTAGGTATGATGAATCCTAATTTTGCTTTGCAATATCTTGATGATCTTGAAAGAATATTCAAAGATGAGCATATGTTTAAGTTCATACATATACCAATACAATCAGGTAATGATAATATTCTTAAAAAGATGAACAGGAAATATTCAGTCAAAGATTTTGTTAAGGTTGTTGATAGACTGAAAAAAGAAATAAAAGATATCACAATCGCAACAGACATTATTGTTGGATTTCCTACAGAAACTGAAAAACAATTTAATGATACATATGAACTTATAGAAAAAATAAAACCTAACATAGTCAATATATCCCGATTTTGGCTGAAGAAGGATACACAAGCTCAAGAACTAAAACAGATAGAAACAAAAACGATAATGAAAAGAAGCAAAAAATTACATGATCTTATGGATAAGATTTCTAAGGAGAACAACAAAAGATGGTTAAGTTGGACTGGAAAAATATATATTGATGAAAAAGGCAAAAGAGAAAATACCTTTTTTGGCAGAAATTACGCCTACAAAAATGTTCTTGTTAAAGCAAAAAACATTCAACTAGGTAATTTTGTCAATGTTAAAGTGATTAAAACACTAGGACACTATCTTATTGCCAACATTATTGAATAAAAAATCAAAAACATTTATATATCACGTAACTTTTACTAAATATTAAAAGTTACAAAAAATATAAGGTGGTTTGCATGAATGGATTAGAAGAAGATTTTATTGATTTTATGGATAAAGTGGGAGATGTTGTTGGTTACGATAATTCTTATTCTGAACTTATGGGCATACTATATCTTGAACCAGAACCAATTGCACTAGAAGAATTAGTTGAAAAAACAGGCTACTGTTTATCATCAATAAGCAATAAGATAAGCATGTTAGAGATTATGGGTTTTGTTCAAAAAGAAAGAAAACCTGATTCAAAAAAGATATTTGTTTTCATGCCTAAAAAAGTCATCCCCGACTTAAGAAAAAGGTGGATTGAAAAACCACTGGCAAAGATAGCGATAACAAAAGATATCCTTCCTAAATTAATAAAAAAATATAAAAATAAAGCAAAAACAGATATTGAGAGAAAAAAAATACAAATTATACAAGAGCTTTATGACAGAAATGCTAAATCTGAAAAACTAATCTATGAACTCCAAGATATACTAGATAGAGAAGGAATAGAATGAGCAATAAAAAAGATGTTGTGATAGAACTCAAAGATGTATGGAAGACATACATCATGGGAGATAATAATATCCATGCACTTAGTGGTATGAACCTAAAAGTATACAAAGGCGAATTTCTTACAATTGTGGGTAAATCAGGCAGTGGAAAAACAACTGCAGTGAATATGATAGGATGCCTAGACACACCAACAAAAGGTAAGATTATTCTTGATGATTATGATACTTCTAAACTTACAGAAAGCCAACTTGCAGTCATAAGAGGACGAAAAATAGGCTACATATTCCAGAAATTCAATCTTGTAAACACATTATCTGCACAAGAAAATGTTGAATTACCTATGATATTTCAAGGCATACCTAAAAATGTAAGGCATGAACGATCAAAAAGATTGCTAACTGATCTTGAGATGGCAGATAGAATGATAAATAAACCTTCTGAACTATCAGGCGGACAACAACAAAGGGTTGCCATTGCCAGAGCATTATCAAATCAACCCGATATAATTCTTGCCGATGAACCTACAGGTAATCTTGATTCAAAAACAGGCATTATGGTTATGAACTGCATAAGAAAACTAAACAAGCAAGGCAAGACCATTATTTTAGTTACCCATGACGAAAAACTAGCGCATTATGCACACAGAATCGTTACTTTAGTTGATGGCAAAGTTGTAGATGAAATCATTCCTAGACACAAAAAGAGCTGATTTAGGATTCATAAAAGAAATATTTATAAAATAAAATATAATTATATTCATATATTGTTAAAAAGAGGGGGTATTTATGAGAAAATCTAGATTATTAATTTTAATTTTTATTTTACCTATGTTATTTGTTTCGGTATATGCTGGTAGTTTGACAGCCACACTACAATCACAAAATCCGGATCCTGTTGCTCCTGGAAATTTTGTTTATCTTAATGTCAAGGTTGCAAATGGTGGAGATTCTGATATTCCTAATGTGAAAATAAAATTCTTAGAAAATGACTATCTTAAGCTTGCATCAGATAGTGCATCAGAACAAGAGATAGGCGATGTTGTTCAAGGCTCAGGCTACAGTGGTTCACAAATTCTAGTATCAAGAGGTTATGAAATCGTAAGATTCAGAGTGTATGTTGATGAAAATACACCTATTGGAACAAATAAAGCAAAATTTGAGATTAGTTCATCACTAGGAGATAAATCAACTTATGAATTTGATGTTTTGGTACAGGATGCAAATCCTTTTTTAGAAATATCTGAATTCAACATTGATACAATCGAACCCGGAACAAGCTCTTTTTTGAATATCACTCTAAAAAATAACAACTATATCCCTCTTAAAAAGATAATATTAACTTTAGATTTAGAAAGTATTGAAGATGATGTTATAAGCATTGAACAAGGCAGCAATCAAAAAGTCGTTGCATTACTTGAATCAGGCAAAGAAAAAAATGTTGTGTTCCAGATTATAGCAAGTCCTGATGCTGATGCTCAGCCTTATCTTATTCCTTTGAATATTGAGTATGAAGATTCAATAGGAAACTCATACACAAGTGAAGTCTTAGGAACAATCAAAGTATATTCTGAACCGGAATTGTCAGTTAAATTAGATTCACAAACAATATATAATGTAGGAAATGGAAAAGTCACACTAGCAATTGCAAATCCAGGAACAAGCTCAATAAAAGGAACACAGATAGAAATCCTAAGCACTGATGACTATAGCATAATTGAAGGTGATTATAACTATGTAGGCGATCTTAACCCTGATGATTTCCAGACAATCCAAGCAGATGTCTACATAAAGAATAATGATAATCCTATGCTTAAAGTAAGAGCATCATACCTTGATAGCTATAACAATAAGAACGAAGACATTATAGAAATTCCATTAAAGATATATTCGGGCAGTGAACTTAAAAACTTAGGATTAACTGGAGGCAGTACATTTTCATGGGTGTCATTATTGATCTTTGCTGTACTGATATATGGTGCTTATTATATAGCAAAGAAGTTTTATCATAAGAAATTCAAGAAGATAAGATTAAGACCTTAATCATAAATTTTTTCTTATATTTTATTTTAGGTAATTAAAATGTATAGAGACTATATTAAACTGATAATACAGGATATTAAACGAAGAAAATTTTCTTCTATTCTTACATTAAGTGCTATTAGTCTAGGCATATTATCTATCTTTGTTATCATCTTAGTAAGTCAAGGTTTTCAACAATCACTAGAATCTGAGTTTGAACAATTTGGTACTAATCTAATAATAATCTCATCTAAAGATTCTAATATTTATGCCGGTTCTACTGGTTCAGGGTTATCAAGTTCCGAATTAAACCTTGTAGAAAATAGACCTTATGTTAAGGATGTATTACCAATATTTTTTAGGCAAGGTCAAGTAAAATATGGTAATGAGTTTGCCAATACCTTTGTCATCGGACTTGAATTTAAAGAAGATGCCTTTGATATCTTTGGCATTGATATTGATCTAGGAAGACCACCTCAATCAAATGATAAATATGGTGCTGTTATAGGACCTGTTGCTGCTTCAGATATGTTCAGCAAAAAACTAAATGTAGGGTCTAACATTTATATCAAAGACACAAAATTCAAAGTAATTGCAATACTAGAACCTGTTGGTAATCCACAAGATGATTCTCAATTATATTTTAATATTGATACATTGCAAGAAGTTTATGATACTGGTGATAAGATAGACATGATATACACAATTGTTGATGAAAACTATGATGTTGATCTTGCAAAATCCAATCTAGAACTATTATTAGAAAATAGACTAGGTGATGATACTGTTGAGTTACAGACACTGGCTCAGATGGCTGAACAATTAAATGAAATACTTAGAATAATCCAGTTAGTGCTAGGAGGTATTGCATTTGTTGCATTGATTGTTGGTGCACTAGGTATTATCAATACAATGTATGTAATAATAACTGAAAAAACAAAAGACATAGGTATAATGAAAGCAGTTGGTGCAAGAAATCAAGACATATTATTGATATATATGTTCCAAGCAGGAATCTTTGGATTATTAGGTGGTGCATTAGGACTTGTTGTTGGTGCATTATGTACAATGGCTTTTGAATATTTCATACAACAAGCAGGCTATACATTTTTAGAGATAGGTATTGATCCTTTTACAACAATAAGCTTGTTATTTTTCAGTTTTTTAGTCGGATTATTAGCAGGACTTATACCTGCTTACAAAGCATCAAAACTTAAGATAGTTGATACATTTAGAAAATGATAGATTGGTATGACAGCTTAAAGCTGATATTAAGGAGTATGAATGAGAAGAAAGGTAGAGTCTTTCTTACAATATCAGGAATAGTTATAGGTATATTTGTATTTACATTCTTTATCTTTGTTTCTCAAGGATTGAGCAATACAATTACAGAACAATTTAGTTCAGTAGGTGCAAATGCAATTGTCATTCAACCTGCAAATACTCTGGGTGATCCTACAACCTCTACGGGAGGACTAACTGATACTGATATTGCAAAAATAAAACAAGTTGTAAAGAACTATGATTTTGTTGCAGGCCAAGTTTTTAATAATGGATTGTTTGAATACGGTAATGAGAAACAGTTTATTTATTCTGTCGCTTATCCTGAAGAGTACATTGATGACTATACTGAAAGCTTAGGTATTGAGATCGAAGATGGTCGTGCTCTGAGAACAGGCGATAGAGGAGTTGTTGTTCTAGGTTGGAAAACTGCTACTGAGACTTTTGAAAAAGAAATCAAAGTAGGAAGTTCATTAAAGATTGAAGGAAAAAGTTTGAGAGTCATTGGTATTGTTAAAGAAAGAGGCGATTTGTTTTTAGATTCTTCGCTTATTATAAGTATGGATGACATGCTAGACATAACTGAAAAAGAAGGTTATGATGTAATCAGAGTAAATATGTTACCCGACGCTGATCTTGACCAAGCAAAAGAAGCGATTGATCAAAAGCTAAATCCTAATAATGAAGAAGAGTATGTTAATATTCAAACATCACAAGATATTATTGATCAGTTCAATCAGATTTTGGGAGTGTTGACTGCAATCATTTCTTTTATCAGTTCTATTGCATTAATTGTTGGTGGTATTAATGTAATGAACACAATGTATAGCAGTGTGCTTGAAAGAATTAATCAGATTTCTGTTATGAAAGCATTAGGAGCAACAAATGAAGATATAAGAAATTTATATTTAGTTGAATCTGGTATTTTAGGATTAACAGGCGGATTAATAGGATTTTTCATGGCTTATTTCTTAGCTGAAGCTATTTCTTATGGATTAACATTTGCAGGCTATAATGTTCCAATATACTTTGGACTTGTGTTTATGCTTGAAGTTGTTGCTGTAACAACAATATTTGCTATGATATTTGGTACTTATCCTGCTTTAAGAGCTGCAAAGGTAAATCCTGCAGATAATTTGCGTGATGAGTAATCTTTATAAAATAAAATATATTATAGATTCTATATGACTAATAACTACCATAGTCTTACAAAAAAAGAGGTATTGAATAAATTAAAGACTTCTGAGAAAGGATTATCAAAGAATCAAGTAGAAAAAAGACTAAAAAAATATGGTAAGAACGAACTACAAAAGAAAAAAGACTTTTCCATAATAACAATATTCCTAAAACAATTCAAAGAACCATTAGTTATTATACTTATAGCAGCAATTCTAATATCATTATTTGTCCATGAATTTATTGACGCAACAGTAATAGGTATTATCTTAGTGATAAATGCAATCATAGGTTTTTCTCAAGAATACAAAGCAGAAAAATCAATCGCACTACTAAAGAAAATAGCAACATACAATGCAAAAGTTATAAGAGATAACAAAGAACAATTAATAGATGCAAAAGATCTTGTTCCAGGAGATATAATCATTGTTGAAGCAGGCGATAAAATACCTGCTGATGCTAGATTAATCCAAACAATTGAGCTTAATGTTAATGAATCTATGCTTACAGGCGAATCTATGCCAGTAAAGAAATCTCCTAGTAAAATTACAGGAAAAGCAGTTCTTGCTGAAAGAAGCAACATGCTTTATTCAGGAACCATTGTAACAAATGGTAAAGCAACTTCTGTTGTTGTTAATACAGGCATGAAAACAGAACTAGGAAAGATTGCTGAACTGGTTCAAGGAGTGAAAAGAGCACCAACACCATTACAATTAAGATTAAAAGATCTAAGCAAAAAAATAGGAATAATAGTATTAACAGTTGCTGCAATAATATTCTTTACAGGCATTGCAGAACATCTTAATTGGGAAACAGTATTAATTACTGCAATTAGTTTAGCTGTATCAGCTATACCAGAAGGACTGCCTGCTGTTGTTACGATTGCTCTAGCTATAGGTGTTCAAAGGATGTTCAAAAAAAAAGCTTTGATAAGAGACTTACAATCAGTAGAAACCCTAGGTAGTATTACTGTTATATGTTCTGATAAAACAGGCACAATAACAAAGAATGAAATGACTGTTACAGAAATCTATGCTAATAATAAGCTTATCAATGTTACTGGTACAGGGTATGAAACAAAAGGTAAATTTTTACTTAAAGGAAAAGAATTCAATCCAAATAATATAAGCATGGTTCTAAAAGTAGCAGCATCATGCAACAATGCAACATTAGAATTTGGTGATCCTACAGAAATAGCTCTTTTGGTTGCAGCAAAAAAAGCAGGCATTGAAAAAGAACCAAGGATTGATGAAATACCATTTGATTCTGTAAAAAAATATATGATTACTAAGCACAAAAGGGGTTATAGCTATGTCAAAGGTGCAACAGAAAAAATTATTGATATGTGCGATCATATAATAATTAATGATAAAATAAAAAAATTAACTAAAAAAGACAAGACTAAAATTCTAGAAGAGAACAAAAGCATGGCTGAAAAAGCTCTTAGAGTTATTGCAACAGCATATAAGCACAAAAATAAGACCATTTTTGCAGGCCTAATGGGTATGATAGATCCACCAAGACCTGAAGTAAAGAATGCAATAAAACTAACAAAACAAGCAGGCATCAGAGTAATAATGATTACAGGCGATAATGCAATCACTGCAAAAGCTGTTGCTTCGCAGATTGGATTAAAAGGTTCTGTTAGTGAAGGAAAAGATATTGAAAGTATGACTGAAACTGAATTAAAAAAATATGTTAAGAAAATTACTATTTTCGCAAGAGTTAATCCGGAACATAAGTTAAAGATACTAAAAGCATTACAATCCAATAATGAAATTGTGGCAATGACAGGCGATGGTGTTAATGATGCACCTGCATTAAAAGGTGCTAATGTTGGTGTTTCTATGGCTCTCAAAGGCACTGATGTTGCAAGAGAGAGCAGTGAAATGGTACTTACCGATGATAATTTTGCTAGTATTGTTGCAGCTATTAAAGAAGGCCGTGTTATTTATGATAATATCAAGAAATTTGTTGTATATTTGCTTACAGTCAATTTTAGTGAGATTGCTTTGGTATTGACCTCTATGTTATTTGGTCTTCCATTACCATTACTTGCATTACAGATATTATGGATCAATCTTGTTACTGATAGTTTGCCTGCTCTTGCATTAGGTGTGGATACACCTGAAAAGAATGTTATGAAGAGAAAGCCACGAAGATCAAATGAAACTATTCTGCATGGTTATGCGTGGTTCTTGATAATAGGCGGAATTTTAGCCTTTGCTACAAGTTTGATTGCATTCTTTTATGGTAGAGCATTTGATATTGCAAATGGTATCGACTTATTTAATTTTGATATAGCAAGCAAAGCAAGAACAATGGCACTAACAACCTCGATTATGTTTGAGATGTTCTTTGTATTCACAATGCAATCACTAAAAGAACCATTGATTAAAAGAGGATTTTTTGAAAATAAATGGTTACTTGGTGCTGTAGTAGTTTCGATATTATTGCATCTTATGCTATTGTATAGTCCTTTGAGCACAATATTCTCGGTTGTGCCTTTAGATATATTAGATTGGATGGTTGTTATAACCTTAAGTATATCTGGATTAGTTATTTTTGAACTTAAGAAGATGATTTTTAAGTAGATAGAAATTGTTATAAGTAGGTGATATTTCTATAAATTCATGAGATGTGTATATTGCGAATTGCCTGAAATCAAGCAAAGAACTATCATTGAAAATGATTTAGCATTTGCTATACCCACAAATATCCCGATTACAATAGGTCATACTCTAATAATACCCAAAAGATGTGTTGCCAAGTTTGATGATCTTACAAAAGAAGAAATTGATGCGATATTTGATTTAACTAAAAAGATTAAGCTTGCTTTAATTAAGATTTATGGAGCACAAGGTTTTCATCATGCATGGAATGAGAACAAAGTTGCAGGACAAAGCGTACCTCATTTTCATCTACATATAATTCCAAGAAAAGAAAATGATACTGGCATATATGAGTATGAACCTAGAAAGTTCATATATCGACCAGGTAGTAGAGAACCAACACCAGAATTAGAACTACAGGCTGTTGCATCTGATATTAAGAAAAATTTAGAATAAAAAAAAGCCAGCAGAGATTAATGTCCCAACCCCTGCCGGCTCACCTCTTTTCCCCCGAAAAGCAGCATGATTTTATGATAGGTCTATTGTTTTATTCAATTCAGGTACAATTACGTTATAGCCTTTTTTTGTAAGATATTTGGAAAAATAATCAATAATTTCTTCATCACCATGATTCAAGATAATCTTCTTTGGATTCATTCTTTTAACATAAGTGTCCATCTCTTTAAGTCCTGCATGTGCAGAAAAATCAAACTTATGATACTCTGCCTTTACATTGACCTGAATACCATCCAAGAATAATTTTCCAGTGTCAAGCAATAGTCTACCATTTGTTGACTCAACTTGATAACCTGTCAATAGAATGGCATTTCTAGAATCATCCCATATTTCTTTAAGATAAGTTATTACGGGTCCACCTGTGAGCATACCAGATGTTGATACATAGATTGCTTTTTTCTCTTTAACAATCTCATTTCTAAAATTTCTCCCTTTGACTGGAATAATTCTCTTCAATGATTTTTTGAATGCCTTATAGTCTCTTATATCATTACTGTTCTTTGAATAAGTTAATAATAGTTGATTGATCTTATTACCCATACCATCAACATATATCGGAACATTTAGTCTTGCATCTGCTAATATCATGATAAGTTCTTGAATTCTGCCAACTGCAAAACCTGCTATAACAACTTTTCCGCCTCTTTTCAGAACTTCTTTGATCTTATCTATGAATTTAAGTTCAGTATCAAACCTATCTGGATGTTCTCTATCACCATAAGTCGATTCTAAAATAAGATAATCAACATCCTTAGGATATGTTTCAGGTGCTTTTACAGAATGAATATCTATTGTATTGAAATCACCAGAATATAAGATACGTTTTTGATTAGTTTCTAATAGTACAGAAGCTGCGCCTGCAATATGTCCTGCAGGATAATATGTAAATAAAATGTCTTTATGTTGGTATTGCTTGTTAAGTTGAACAACCTTCATCAGTCTTACTGCATTTGCGATATCTTGATGACCATATTTTGGTTGAAAGTTTTCTAATAATTCTACTTTGTGCGAATCTTTGATTAGAACTTTTGCTATTTGCTTTGTCATCTCAGTACAATAAATAGGACATTTAAGGCCTTGTTTAGCAAAATATGCTAAAGCACCCGAATGATCTAAGTGAGCATGAGACAAGAAAACAGCATCAACCTTATTTAGTTGTTTTACATCAATAGGATATTCTATACCGTGTTCAGTAACTTTAATACCAGAATCTAAGAATACTCTGGATTTGTAAGTTTTAAGTTCTATGCATGATCTACCTACTTCTTTTGCTGCACCGTGAAATGTAAGGTTCATTTTTTCTTACCTCTTTTAATTTCTTCAAAATCAATAAACCATTTGTTAAGCTTTTGATCATAAGTATAGACAACATTATGCTTTTTATCTAAGTCTAGCTTGAATAGTAGAGCCATAGGAATTGTTGACTCAAATGAACTGCCTCGCTTGTATAGTTTTCTTTTGAATGTTGCCATCGTCTATTAAATTGTTTAATAAGTATTATTTGTGTTATTTTTTAATTAACTTCTAGTATAGTTTATTTCTTTATAAACTTTATGTTTTTTTGATTAATCTGAATAAGTATGAATATACTTATTTAATATCGGAGAACCTTTATATATAATAAGAACTAATGATAAATAATATGAATAAACAATCATCATTGAAAAAACTGAAAATATTGAGTTTAGACGAAGCAATACTATATGTACCTAGCGAAGATACTATAGCAATAAGAATCAAAAGCACATCTAAGAGTTTATATCCCAATCTAAGTGATAAATTCAAATCACAACAAACTTTTTATTTTGATGATGTAGATATTGAAAGACAAGAAATACCCACATCTGAACAAAAAATAATCAATCCTGAAATCGCATTAAGTTTAGTTAAATACGTAGATGCAAACATTAGAAACATCGAAGAACTTATGATTCATTGTTATATGGGCATTAGAAGAAGTGCTGCAACAGGACTAGCCATTGTTGAAGGCTTTGGATTAAACATAGATACACATCATTTATTAAATCCACCTAAACACTACCCTAATGTTCATGTATACAAAACAATATTAAATACAATAGGTCAATACTTTAATAAACCAGTAAACTATTTACATCTTAATGATTTATTAAATCTAAAGTGGAAAGAATAATAAATACCATTCAAAAATGATAGAAAAAGAGGATTATATAAATATTTGTAAACAACTTAAAGCAGATTATGTTAGTCACGAATTTCTTTCAAGAGGCGCACATAATGAAACGTTCCTTCTAAATACTTCAAAAACAAAATATGTTATTAAAATAGAAAATAATCCCATGTACAAGAATATAAAACAAGAATATGATGTCCTTAAAATGTTAAAGGGAGAATTTGGACCTAAGGTCTATCTATATGATAAATTAAACAATAGAGAATTTATAGTAATGGAATTCATTGAAGGTAAAAATCCAAGCAGAAAGGCAAATAGAGAATTTATAATTAAGATGGCTAACTGGTACAAACAATTACATAAATATAAAAAAGTTTTAAACCTTAAAGAAAAAAATAAACTGAATATTGTAAATAAATACAAACAAAATAGAAAAACTATTAACAATTTTAAATCAGAAGTACCTTCTAATTGTTGGAACAAATATCACAAAATTTTATGCGATTTAGATGAATTAATTATTCAAATTGATCCATTACACAAATATTCCTTGGTTCAAGGTGATCCTACAAGATCTAATGTATTTATTAACAAATCTAAAATAAAACTTATTGATTGGGAATTCTCAAGGTATGATTATCCTGAAACAGATATAACTTTTTTTGAATATAGTTATGATCTTAATAAAAATTTGAAAAACCTATTCTTAGAAACGTATGGGTACAAAAACAAAAAGACACTCAATTTATTTAGAATTGATCTTTATTTAGGCCTAATAACGTGGCGTTTTGAAAGATTAAATCATCTATCAAAAGGCAAATTGAAATTAGAGATGAAATGTACAGATAGAGATATATTATTAAAGGAGATGGATGAAGATTTTAAAGAAATTGAAAACTTAATGCATTCTTAAAGAAAATAATATAAATAAACTTAATTCTAAAGAAACTATGTTCACAATAATGTTTAGTACAAAGGATAAAGCAAGCATGAATATCAAGAAGCATATTTCTCCTGAAATAAATGCAAAACTCGTTGTAATAGACAAATCTTTCTTAGACCTAAGCAACGACGAAGTAAAAGAATTAGTAGGAGATAATATGATTATTTTTGCTTCAAAACATCAAAGTGAGAAAAAAGTAAAATCATTAACAGTACATACATCAGGATTGTTTGATCAAGGTTTAAGCAGATGCAATCCTTATCTTAATACATTATTATTAAAGAATCTTAAAGAACTAAACACAACAGACTTTGAAGTAACATTTGAAGTAACACATCACACACCAATAATTGAAAATCCTTCAGCTTTTATTGAAATTGGATCAACAGAAGAAGAATGGACTGATGATGAAGCCGGAAAAATTGTTGCAAAAGCAATTGAACAAACAATAAATAATTACCAAGAAGAAGGTTATATTGGTATTGGCATAGGTGGACCTCATTATGCACCTAATTTCACAAGATACATATTCAAGACAAATACAAACATAGGACATATATGTCCTAAGTATCAACTAGAAAACTTAACAAAAGAACGTTTAGATGAAATGATAGACAACAAACTTAATGTTCAAATTATCGTTGACTGGAAGGGTTTAGGACAATACAAACAACAAATAAAAGAATTATTAGAAGGCAAGGATTTTATTAAGATAAAATAATCAAACATTATAATCAACAAAAATATCCATTATACCTTCAACACCTTTAAACATCTTCTTCATATCATCTTCATCAACAATAGAAGATATTTCAAAATCAAAAACTACTCTATTTTTTCGTGGTTCAGTATTAATTGAATGTATAGTGATATGATTATGTGCAAATACCTCTAAAATATCTGTCAATATACCTAATTTATCTGCACTTACAATTTTAACATTACTCCGTCTTTGTTTTAAGTCTTTCCACATAAGATCAACAAGCTTAGTACTCTTATCTGGCTTTGCTTCAGGACATTCTTTTGCATGAATAGTAATCTTTTTCTCTTTGATAAGACCAACTATAGGTACTCCGAATTTAGGTTCGCATGTTCTTGATATTGATTTGCTATATTTATCATAAGAACCAAAATCAACAAGATCAAGAATATCAGATTCAATAGGTTTAGATCTTTTTACTGTTTCTTCCATTCCAAGTACTTTTTTTATCTTAGATCTTGCTTGTGATGTTTTAACAAAGTTTAACCATTGACGCGAGGGTTTTGCATTTTTCTGGGTTATAATCCTTACAACATCACCGGATCTAATTTCTGAATTTAGTGTTGCAATTGAATCATTAACCTCTGCTTTGGAACAATGATCACCTATTGATGTATGAACTGCATAAGCAAAATCAATCGGTGTTGATTTCTCAGGAAGTACAAAAGGATCTCCATCAGGCGTAAATACAATGATATCGTTACCTAGAATATTGAATCTTACTTTTTCAAGCATCATCTCTGCTTCAGGATCTTTGGATTTCATAGATAAAATATCACGGATAAATGCGATCCTATTATCGAACAATACATCTTTGGACTCTCCTTTATATCTCCAATGAGCAGCAATACCATTTTCTGCAAACAAGTCCATCTCTTCAGTTCTTATCTGTACCTCGAAAATTTCTTTCTCATGCTTAAAGCTTGCTTGCAATGACATATAACCATTTGCCTTAGGATATTTGATATAATCATCAAACTCTTCATAAATCATATTATATTTGTTTTGTAATACATTAAGAACATGATAACACTCAGGAATTGTATTGACAATAACTCTGATACCTATAAGATCATAAAGCTCAGAAGGTTTTTTACCTTTACGCTTCATTTTTCTATATATACTGTAGAAATGTTTGGCTCTGCCATAAACAGATGCCTTGATTTCGTTTTGTGCCATTAAAGATTTTATGTCTTCAACAAAAGCGTTTGCTTTTTCATCACGTTCGCCTTTTTTTGCTGCAACCTTTTGCTTTATCAATTGATAGATTGCATCATCAGTGTATTTTAATGATAAATCTTCTAGCTCGGATTTTATCTTCCATATACCTAGCTTCTCTGCTAGTGGAGCAAATATCTCTAAAGTTTCATAAGATATTTCATGCTGTCTTTCTTTAGGCATATGTCTTAGTGTTCGCATATTATGTAATCTATCAGCAAGCTTGATCAATAATATTCTGATATCCTTTGCTGCAGCCAGTAGTATTTTTCTGAACATCTCATGAGAATATTTCTTTTCTTTGATGGTTTGATATTTTTTCTCTGTTCTTGTTAAGCCTTCTACAATATCAGCAACCAGATCACCAAACTCTTTGCGTATTGTGTCTATCTTTACAGATGTATCTTCAACAACATCATGTAATAAAGCAACAACCAAGCTTGTTGTATCTGCTTGATTTTCAGAAAGAATGATTGCAACTTCTAATGGATGGATTATAAATGGTTCACCGGATTTTCTTTTTTGTTCTTTGTGTGCATTGTTTGCAAAATCAAATGTTTTTTTTAGTAATTCAAAATCAGCATTAGAATTATATGATTTTACATTATCATTCAATTTATCCCATAATTCTTTTATTTGATCATCCATCTTTTTATTCCCTATCTGTTCTTATATAAGGTTGAACATCAATATTACTAATATTATCTAATTGAACAAAATCATTATTTAAGTATTTTATCATTCCATTCCATGCAATCATAGCAGCATTATCCACAAGGAATTGATTCTCAGGACAATAGAAACTATAATCATTATCAATACACATCTGTTTTGCCATTGCTTGCAATCGTTTATTGCATGCAACTCCTCCACCAAGTAATAATTCAGTTTTACCACAATGGGCCATTGCTCTTTCAGAAATTTCCAATAGCATTGCAAAAACTGTTTCTTGTAATGAATAAGCAAGATCTTCTTGTTTCATTCCTTGTTCATGCTTTTGTTTCAAGTTTGTTAATAATCCACCTAAAGAAATATCCATACCTTTTACTGTATAAGGCAATTCAATAAAATTTTCTGATGTTTTTGCTAGTTGTTCTATTTTTGGTCCTCCTGGAAAACCTAATCCTAAATATCTTGCAAAACTATCAATAAAATTACCAACACCCATATCTAAAGTTTCACCAAAGACTCTGTATGCATCAGCTTCATAAGCAATTACTTGTGTGTTTGCCCCACTTACATATAATAGAACTGGATCTTTTGCATTTGTTGTAAGCTTACCTATTTCCAAGTGAGCAATACAGTGATTGACTAAAACTAAAGGAATTTTAAATCTTAAACAAATTAATTTTGCTATAATCATACCTATTCTAAGAACAGTACCAATACCAGGACCATATGAAACTGCAATAAATGATAAGTCTTTGAACTTAAGATTAGCTTTTGTTAAAGCTTTAAGTAAGAGTTCATCAAATACTTCAATATGATGTTCAGCAACTAACCTAGGTATCATACCTTTTTCTTCAGTTGTATAACTATGTTTTTCATTTGCTAAAACTTTTCCATTTTCATCAACAATACCTACTCCAAAGGTATGTGCAGTTGTTTCTATGCCTAATCCATATTTCATATTTTTGTCAGTATTTTCATCGTTTATAAATCTTTATGTGTATACTCTAGCAGATAAATTTTTAAAAAGCCCTATATGTGAGGAGACTATTGGAAAAAGGTAAATTTCTATTGTACACGCAGAATTGAGCAATTCTTGCGTTTTTAATATTAGTTTTAACTATATTATATTCTAGGAGGAATTATGAAAAGGTTGATTGACATTTTTCGTGAACAGAACGTAAGGCTGAATGAAAGCAAAATAAAGTTCAGCAACTACAATGGTGCAGACTATGTCGAAACAGAAGTGAGAAAAAAGACTAAACCAGTAATTACCATAGGTCTGTACTTTTTCATTCAAACAGGGGAAGTGCATTTGGAAATGGGTTTTTCCAAATTGTCAGATGACAAGATTGCTATTTTCCTCGCAAACATTGAAGACAACCTACCGTGGACAGGAAACTTTGAAGAAGAGAGTGCTGATGATGATGCCATCGCTCTTTTCGTGATCAAGATTCCTGATATAAAAAACAGCGACGAGCTGAAAGAGGAAGTGAAGAAATTCATCAATCTTGTTCTTGAAACAAAAAAGATTCACAACAGAATCTAATAAAAGGGAGGGTGAAATGGACAAAAGCACAATTGAAGCAAAAATCATCACTATGTTGGTTGAGTTTATGGGAAAGAACAACATCACCAAAAACTCAACCTTTGAAGAGTTGGGTATGGATAACCTGGACAGCCTGGAATTTATCATGAAGGTGGGAAACGAGTTCTGTATCAAATTCAACAGCTCAGAACTTGCTACGCTTCGGAGTGTCGACATGATTGTTGCAGAAGTTTACGATAACTTACAATAAGGAGGAACTTATGAAAACACTCAACAAAATTGTAGGAATTGTACTGATGATGGCATTCGTAGTTTTAGTCTTCAGTGTATTCTTTGGCATACACTATTATTTTTACAAAGGTGTAATCTATTTAGTCAAAGAAATGTATGAAGACAATCTCACCTTTGTAATGATTCTAACAGTCACAATAGGAAGCGTGGTGTGCGGAGTTCAAGCTCTCATATTATCAGGAATTCCCTATTCCTTAACTGAAGAGGAAGAAAGAAAGAAAGAAGAGGGAAAACTAACACCTGCAGAATTACAACAGATAAAGGACCAAGAGAAAAAAGGAAACTTTGTCTGGAAAGGACTCACACCTGCCTTCATTGTCATTCTGTGCTGTGTTACGTACTCAGCATATCAGAGGTGCGATGTATACGTGAAGAGCGTTGCACCTACAATCACGTCAATCTTCAACGCGCAGATTAATGAAATTGACAACGAGACAAACCCTCTTCAGAAGCTTGTTCTCTTCAGGATGGCTGAAGTTAAGCTTTCAGAAAGCCAGGTAAAAGCTCAAGTAGAGTACGAAAGCACATTATTCGACAGATTGTACAAAAACAGAATCTATGTATTCAAGAAAAAGTACAAAAACATCGAATGTACAGCTGCATCCTATTTCATCAACAGGTTCAAAGACATGATTCATGGTCCTGAAGAAATTCAGGAAGATATTATGCTTGCAAACAGGCTTAAACTAAGTGACAGCACAGTTAGTTCTTACCGATATTTCTGCAACACTTACCTGAGCACCATAAAAAAGCTCAAGGACAAAGCAGTTCTAACTGATGCTGAAAAAAGCACCTTGAAGAAGTTCATCGTTACAAGTGCTTCTTCTGATGCATGGATTGTTGCAGCGTTGAAGCAGTGTATCCATGAAGACCTGATAAACAAGCATGTTTGTCAATTGCCCAGCACCACAATTGGCATGTAACAAGACCAAGAGGACTATGCAAATAGTCCTCTTTTACTCTGAAAACAATAAAAGATTATAGATATATCAAAATAAAATCAAAAGGAGAGGTAACATGGAAGACAAACTTGAAAAACTTACTAAGTTGCTCGCAGAGATCCGAGAAACAAGAAGGGATTGGTTTGACGAAAAACTCAAGGAGAACGTTGAACTCGAAGATTTCGAAGAATCACTCAAAGAGTTCACAAATGGTCATAGCGCAATTCATACAAAGTCCATAGAACTCAACGGGGATGAGGACAATTCCGGCATCGTCTCTGGTCTGTTGATGGCACATTGTATGATGAACCAAGCTCTGGATGGTGGCCTTGTAAAGTTCCTGGAAGAACTTGAAAAAGTCAATGAGAATCTCAAAACCGAAGTTGAGACTCTTATGAGTTCAATGGAAACTGACTGTGAAAGCGCCCTAGAGGAAGCACAGGAAGAACTCAGGGAAGAGCATGACGCTCGCGTAAAAGCAGAGCAAAAACTCAACCTCATCATGTCAAAAGAACTCGGCTGTCAACCCAAAGAATATGCCCAGCTCCAGGAAATAATCCAAACCACAACACAGGATTTTGAGGACTTCAGGGAGGCTGTTATCGCAACCCTGACAACACTCAACCAAGTGCTAGGAGAAGCACTTAACACTGCACTTCGTGATGAGATAAAGAATCTCATTACCCGCGCAAAGAGGTTAGAAAACAAGTTCGAAATCGAGATGGCAGAACTGGACCTGAATGATTTTGAGGTTGAAGAAGACTGAACAAAACATCAAAGGCAGACTCTACATCTGCCTTTTTTCTTTGAAAACAATAATAGTTTACAGATATAGCCAGTCGGGAGGATAGAATGAAAACGAAAATGTTTCTAACGAGTCTGCAAATCATCGGCATAATTCTTCTTGCTGATGCATTAGTAGGCTCACTAAAACAAGGTCTGTGGGGAATTTCAGTTGTTTTCACAATCACAATCATAGCTATGTTTTTCATAACATATGTAGTTTTGAAGCATCTGAAAAAAGAAGACCTTGACAACTAACAGATTAAGAGGGCAAGGCAACTTGTCCTCTTTTTCTTACAAAAAAGAGAGGAGGTAAAAATGAACAGAAAACCTAGTGAAATATTATTGAACTATATTGTCATTCCATTTTTCGCAGGCATAATATGTCCTTACACAGCATATAACACATATGCTATGCTCACAAACGAAGAAAGGTATGGTGATTTTTTCAGCAAAGACCAAGAACCAGTCATAATAGGTGTTGGCTTGATATTCTGCATAGGTATTGCAATCGGGCTACTACCTTTGAACATTATGTGGCCTGATATGCTTTCGGCAAAGCAAGAGATTGCAAAAGCTATTGCATTCATAGTTATATGCAATATTTTTTCCATAATCCTGAATGCATCACTCATAATAACAAAAATGAGATCAAAGGAGGAAAAATGAAAGTTCTTAAGACCATAGTTTTGATTATTGTCGCAATACCTGCAATAATCTTCCTGGGAATCTTTCTGGCATTTGTCAGGTTCATCATAGACAGTTACTGCGATGATGACGATGAGGGTCATCCATCAATGGATCCAGACGAATATGATGCACTGCTATAACCGTCATAACAAGAAACAGCTTTGCTGTTTCTGCTATTATCCTTCAATATTGAAACATATTTGCAAAAAGTATATAAATGAAACTACATTTTCTTTAGTTATTAATTTATAAATAAATATGTAGGTGGTACAATGCCAAAAAAAAAGACTAAGAAAAAAGAGACTCCTAAAGAAAACAATAATTTGCCCGATGATATGAAAAAGGAATTAGGAGCATTAAAAGACAAGCTTAACAAATTCTCTGAACAGGTTGTAGATAAATTCAAAGAATATATTACTGGTATTGCATTAGTCCCACCCAATGCAGAAAAAGATAAGAAGACCGAACTAAAAGAAGAAGATAAAGATAAGATAAATGTCATTGTTCTTGTTGATGATCGTGATAGTAAAAAGATGTCTAAAGAAGAGCTTAAAGAAAAGCTCCAGATGATCATCACTGATATTGCAAAGAAAATTGATCCTAAATTCAATCCAATCGTTAAAATTTATACTGAGTTATGGCAATCATGCTATGATGCTAACTATGAGCTTATAGAACTAATTGCTGTTTCTGCTCCTGTATATGATACGGGCATATTAGCTGCAATAAAAATAGCCGAAGTTCATAAAGTGATGCTGTTAACTGAATTCTCTAAATATGTTGTTACTTATGCTCTAGCAGGTAGCATCATACAAGGTAAGATGACACCAAAGTCAGATATTGATGTTTTTGTGATCATAGATGATACTGATGTCAAGAGAATGACAAGAACAGAGCTAAGAGATAAGCTTAGAGCAATCATAATAAGCAAAGGTTTTGAAGCTGCAAACAAGACAGGCATACAAAACAAACTTAATGTTCAAGTTTGGATACTTACTGAATTCTGGGAAGGTCTAAGAGAAGCTAACCCAGTCTTCTTTACTTCATTAAGAGATGGTGTTCCACTTTATGATAGAGGACTGTTCATGCCATGGAAATATTTGTTGAAGATGGGCAAGATCAAACCATCACCTGAAGCAATAAGCATGTACATGACAAGCGGTGAACAATTATTGAAGAGAGTAAAGACAAAACTAAAAGAAATAGGTTCTGAAGATTTTTTCTGGGCTTTGCAGACACCAACACAAGGCGCAATAATGCTTTATGGTCTAGAACCACCTACACCAAAAGAAACTCCTGAACTCTTAGAAAAGATATTTGTGAAAAAGGAAAAGCTTGTTGACATGAAGTTTGTCAACACTTTGAAGAAAGTTCTTGATATGAGAAAGAAGATAGAGCATGGAGATATCGAAAAGATCAGCGGAAAAGATATTGATGATCTGTTAAAAGAAAGTGAAGAATATCTGAAAAGACTGAACAAGCTCTATGACCAAATAAACCTACTGAAACAAAAGGACAGCATACTCACATTATATGAAAATACAGTTTCATTAACGAGAGACGCATTGAAGCTAGAAGGTTTTGATTCTGTAAGTGAGAATAAAATATTAGATCATTTCAAGAAGACACTTATAGATAGAGGCAAGATATTAGATAGAGCTCTAAGGTTGTTGAAAAATGTTCTTAATGGCAAAAAATTATATGATCAAAACAAACTTACAAAACAAGAGATAGAAAAATTACATAAAGAAGGTTCTGAATTGCATAAGCACATAATTGAATTTATCCAAAGAACAAGATTCAGAGAGCTTGAAAGAGCAAAAGTAAGATTCAAGCATGGTAATAAGATTGGTGAAATGATAATCCTAGGTGAAAAAGGATTCATCATAGATAATATTGAAGAGCGTGATAAGCTAGTATATCAGGTAAAGATAGATAACAAGATGAATATCAAAGAGATGAAGCAGTCAACAACAGAAGAGATGGATAAAGTGATTGCAGACACAATGCTTCCTGCAAAGATATTCATCAATGAAAGGATCTTTGAAAGCTTGAAAAAGAATTTCGGAGATATTGAAATATTGATCAACTACTAAGGTGCAATAAAAATGAATACATACAAAATAAAAGAAGTAATGACTAAACAACCTATAACTGTATCTGGTGATGCAAGCATTGAGCAATGTGCAAAGCTCATGGCTGAAAAACAAGTGGGATCGCTTATTATTGAAGACGAAACAATTGAAGGCATAATAACAGAGCTCGATATTGTAAGAAAAGTCGTTGCAAAAGGTCTAGACACTAAAAAAACTTTAGTTAAAGACATAATGACAACTGATCTTGTTACACTAAATCCCGAAGACAGCATACTAGATGCAGTCAAACTAATGGGTAAACATAATATCAGGCACATTCCTATTGTTAGTAAAAGAGACCTTGAAGGTTTAGTTACAGCAAAAGATATAATGAAAGTAGAGCCTAAATTGTTTGAAGAAATCGTTGAATGCATCAGGATTAAAGAAGAAGAACATAAACCCACAATCAAGAAAAAATGATGACGGACATTGACATAAAAGCTCCAGTAATAAGATTCAAAGGCATAATGGACTTTGATGAGCTATACAAATATGTGAGAGGATGGTTGACAAGCAAAAATTATCTAGTCCAAGAAGACTCTTACAAAGATAAAGGCAAAGAATTTGAAATCAAATGGAGTGCTGTAAAGGATGTAACCGAATATTATCAATACAAGATAAGCATCAAGTTTTTAGGTTGGGATATGTCAAAGATTGAAATAATTGATGAAAAGACTAAGCTAAAACAAACTTTAGATAAAGGCAGAATAGAGATTACGATAAAAGGCGAACTTATTGAAGATTATAATGATAACTGGAAAGGTATACTCAAAGAAAAATTACATGTATTGTACAGGATAATCACAAAAGGCACACGTGAAGAGATACAAGCAACTTATATTTATGGAAATGTATATGGACTTTATAATGCGATAAAAGGATTTTTAGATATGTCAACTCAATAGAGGTAATCAAAGATGACTGAAAAATATGTTATTATTGATGGATTAAGTATTGTTTATTCAGGTTATTTTAGCTTGAGCAAATTGTATAAGCTTATTGATCTTTGGATAGCAAATAAGGACTATGTCAAAGTTGAACTAAAGAACATAGAACAAGTAACTGAACGAGGAAGGTATATTGAACTTGAAATAGCGCCATACAAAGAGTTTAATGACTATGCAAAAAGTACGCTTCATGTAGTGGTATATGTAACAAATTTAAAAGACAAAATCGTTAAAATAGGCAATCACGAAGAAAGGATAAATGATGGCAATATCCAGATTAAGTTTGATGGTATTCTTGAAACAGACTATGCTAGAAGATGGAGATCAAAACCATCATTTATGTTCATCAGGGCATTGGTAGATAAATATATCTTTAGAACAGAATACCATAAGTTCAAAGATAAAGTATACAGAGACACAATGACATTGCATGATGAAATAAAATCATACTTAAATCTTAATAAATTTTAAAGGTGATATTTTATGGAAATTAAACTAGACAAAAAAGTAAGTGCAAAATATCTGATTGAAGGTTTTCCAGGTGTTGGATTAGTATCAACAATATCAACAGAATACTTGATCAATCATCTTAAGTTTGAAAAAATAGGTGAAATAGAAATAGAAGAAACAATGCCGATTGCACCGATACATAATTCTGAAGTTCTAAAACCAGTAAGCATATATTATAATAAAAGCAAAGGTATTGCTCTGGTACATAGTGTATCAAATGTAACAGGTCTTGAATGGAAGATAAAAACTAAACTGATTGAGCTTATGAAAAAACTCAACTGTAAGCAAATAATAAGTTTAGAAGGTGTTGGTAATCCTGCGATAGACAAACAGAAAAAACCTAGAACTTTCATATATTCTAATAAGAAGACATTGATCAAGAATCTTGAAAAAGATTCTAACCCATTGAAAGAAGGCATTATCATGGGCGTCACAGGCGCTTTGATGTTGAACAATAAGAACTTTGAACATGTATGTATGTTTGTTGATTCTCATATGAATCTGCCTGATAGCAAAGCTGCTGCCGAGTTACTGCTTCTCTTAGATAAGTATCTTAAGCTTAATCTGGATATTAAGCCTTTGATAAAGCAAGCAGAAATTTTTGAAAAGAAACTACAAACACTATTACAAAAGAGTCAGCAAGCGCAGAAAGTGACTGATGAGAAAAAGTTACGATACTTTGGCTGATTTTTTTCTTTTTATTTTATTAATTATATTCTATATTGAAAGTAATCAATAGTGAGAGCAAAGCTCTCACAGATTGTCCAGGATTTGCTGGTAGTATTCGGGGATAGGTAAGTTCATGTCAATCCTGTAAAACGGATAATGATCAGGATTAATGTTGAACTTTTCAGGTTGGAAGTCCCCAATGTGAGCTGATGCTTTAATGATCCGGTGGATTGGTGTGCACATCTGCCTTATTTCATACAGATATTTTCTGATGGCATACTTGTTTTTCCGAGGATCTTGTTGTAAGATGCGCAGGACATTGATTGCGATTCCAAGCCGGGGTGAGCACCGCAAATCAAAAGGAAATGTTGCGAACGAGTTTGCAACTTCCAGGTATGATTCCTTTTCCTTCTGGAGTCTTTGATTTTGCTGATGCAAATTCTTTGCCTCTGTGTTCATGGCAGAAATCATGCCGTCTTTTTCCTGGCACTGTGCATAAAGGTCAACCAGGTCGCCTTCCATGTCCTTGACAACCACCTCTTGGACAGCAATTATTTCGCGCTGAGAGTCAGCATCCTGTTTTGCGATCTCGACCTCTTTTTTCAGGGTACTGATCTGGGCCTCGAGTCGGGTAATAAGCTTCCGCTTACACTCGATTTCGGCAGAAATATGGTCGCGACACTCGGCTTTTGCTGTCTCCAGGTCTGAGTCATATCTTTCCTGAAGATTGTCAAACCGTTGAACTGCTGCGTCTGCTTCGTCAGCAAACTGATGAAGTAAAAAAGAGTACATAGTAATCTTATCTTTCAGACGCTCGATTTCTTGCTGCATCTGCGACCTGATTGCGGCTTTGTCGCCGACAAACTTGAGGCTCTTCTCAATAATCATATTGATCTCGACCTCTTTAGAAGCAAGCTGTTGTTTTAGCTCCATGATCTTGAGTGTCGCAGGCCTAGATTGATCAGCACTAATACTAACAACCAACAGAACAAACACGAACAGAAACAAAAACATCCCTTTCATAATACCTCCAAATTTTTTGTATTACTGACTATATTAGAATTACTCATTTCAAGTATTATTCTCTTAAAACATTGATTAGGGGATTTTCCAGTAATTTCCTTCGTATTTTATATTCTTAAACATTTATATTATCAAATATCTATTTCCATATTGAAAGTAATTGATATGGCGCGGATGGAAGGAATTTAACCTTCGACCTCAGAAGAATCACTCCTGGGCTCTCTCAACTGAGCTACATCCGCTTAAAAAGATGCAGCCACATTGCGGACAGCTGCATCTGCAAAAGAGAGGGTAAAACTAGAAGTTTTACTGCCCTCATGGGGCCTTAAAAAAAAGGTGCAGAAGGAAAAAATGCACTTCCTGTGCAACGTAATGTATGACAGTTTTTGAACTGATGATCAAAAAGCTGTTGGAAATTCTGCACCTATAAAAATGTCCACCATAACCAAGATGACAGCGAAAAAATTATGATGAACAAGAGCGAACTATCTTTAAGAAAAAGTTTAGGATTTGCCCTAAAGTCTTGATTCACTAAAATCTAATTGATTCCAAGTATTTCAAGGTAATTTGTATATTTAAGTATTTCTATTGCAGTAAGATAAAAATTTTTATAAATAGGAAAAAACCTGGAATCACTTGTTATTGTATTTTTAGAGTAATTTTGAAAGAAAAGGAACAAACTGTTGATAGTGACATTACTGTTTTTTTCTCCTGCCTTTTTCGACAGTAACTAATGCTATTAACAAAATGGTGAGCATCAAGGTGTGTTTGTTCCTTCTAACGCCTGCTCACCACTTTACTAAAATTCTAAGGAGGTTGTATTGAGTAGCAAACGTAGAATTCCAAGTGAAGATGAGGTGAAAAAAGAGTTTCAAAAGAATCAGCCAAAAACACCTCAAGAGAGAAAAAATATTCTGAAAAAATTCATTGAGGATCATAAAGCAGAAAATCCACAAAATAATAAATAGGAGGTCATATGCACAGACCGTGGTATTGGGATATGGAAAAAAGAACCGATACTCAAGCAGTAATAATGAGGGAGGGTGACAGAATTCTGGCTCAACAAGAAAAAGAAAAGAAAGAAGATGAGGCTTAATGCCTCCAGTTTTTTATTTTCTATAATGAAATGAAAATATTTATAAAGAATGCTTTTTTTCAGGAGATGCTCGGAAAATTAATTATACAACAATTACAAGCGATTTTGAACAAAATCGTCTTGTTTCTTATATATTTATAAATATAATAAGTAAAGGAGACTTACATGAACAAGCTGATTCTCTTACTCTCGTTGATTTTCGCGATTGGTGTTGTGTTTGCAAGAACAACAAAAGAAGATGGTGACTATAAAACGGTCATCCAGCTAATCAGTCCTGCGCAGATTATTTCAGATGGAGAGCAGTTCTTGGCATTTGACGATTCAAAGACTGTCATGATTTGCGAAAAGTTCAACAAGGATATTGAAGAGTACGAGCTTCAATACAATCTTGGTCCCATGGATAGCTTTTATGAATACCCTATCACAATATGGGACTACAAAATCAAACTCGTACAATACAAAGGTCTGTGCGCTATTTCCACAATATATATAGTAGAGAAGCTTACGCCAGACCAAATCAGGGATATCTCTGAGATCCTTACGTCTTTCTTTGAAGGCCAGTATTGCGACGGCTGGGGCGAAGGAGTTGCTCAGAGAGAACTCTATCTTCCAGGTGAAAATACAGCCTATTATGTTTCCTTGTATTGCAACAAGGAAAGCATCCATCTCATCAACAAGTAGTATTGAGTATGCCCTTTTGGGCAGCCTATTTATTTCTATATGGTAAATAATTAGACTTAAATATTAGCGAAAATCCTTGGAATGTTAAATATATATGTATTTAGGAGGATTTTTACAAACATCAAAAAATGTTTGTGTTAGTCTTTAGTATTTCTGGAGGGGCAAGGCAAAGATTTCACTAAAGGGGGCACTATATGAAGACCTCAATAAAAGGAGTTCTGCTTGATTAGTTTCGCTCTACCATTAGCTAAAAGCACTCTGTGGAAAGTTGCAGGGTGGTTTCTTGGAGGCGGAACAGTCGGCGGAATTTCTTCAGTAATTTACCAAAAACGCCGAAGAATTTTCAAGTTCGTACTTGAGAAATTAAAGAAAAAAGACATCAATGAAGAGGACTATCTTCAAAATGGTGTTTCTATCCGGAAAGTGATCAAAGGCGTAATCTATGGTGCATTCATATGTGGTTTTACTGCACTTGGATATGCTGTAGGTACTGTAGGTATTGCTACCTCAGGTCTTGCAATCGCTGTTCCGGGTTACATTCTAGGATTACTCGTGGGAGTTTTCCTAGCCTGGCTGTCAGGACTTTTAATTAATTTCATATACAATCTTGTTTCGGACATTAAGTTCGTGCAAGCTTGCTGGACCTGCTAGTTTTCTAGCTTGCCTGCCCCTCCTCCTAAAATATGGGCTTAGGCCCTTAACATATTATTATCAAAAAGAGAGGTAACAAATGGATCATCAACAAGAGGAATTTGATCTCCAAAAAGAGTTTCGAAAAATTGTGTCAAACAAAGGCACACATTATCACAGACTTCTAGAAGAGACAAAATTCAGAAGGCTAGATAAACGGGAACTCAAGAATACCTTAAGAGACAAAGGCATTCTGTGTGCAATCTCTGAAGAAAGCAGTAATCCTCACGATCAGATTGATTGCAAAACATTTCTGCAGATGATAGAAGGCATAGTTGAAAGACACGCTATGCACGGGGAAAAGGAGGCAGAGGCATGAAACGATTAATCTGCCTTGTAATGATTATATCATGGATCTACGCCATATATGAACTACATCTTATTTTCGTAGGTCATGAGATTGATCAAACGATTGGAGCTTAACAGCTCCTTCAGTTTATTTATTTCTATATTGTAAATAATTAGTAAAAGTGAGAGCAAAGCTCTCTAAAATGATGAATGTTTCAGGCTTCTGACATGAAGTAATTAACAATCAGAAATATCATCAGTCCTGAAAGAGAAAAGTTGATGGTCTTGAGTACACCATTTGAGCAATCTTTTCCATTTTCGAAAAAGAAAATACTCAAAAGTCCACCCAAAATAAGTTCTCCAAGTGTCATATTACCTCCTTTCTTCTCACTTTTATCTTGAACTTTGGTTAAAGGTTTTTAGCGCAGGTGATGTCTGCTGGACATTTTTAGTTTTGATTTATTCCGAAGATCTTTTAGAGAAATAGACCATT